>Ga0335394_10000031_pt1 | contig 142878 bp, 123 predicted proteins | sample MAT03_FD_205741 | JGI IMG/M metagenome (GOLD analysis project Ga0335394, IMG submission 205741) | Freshwater microbial communities from Lake Fryxell liftoff mats and glacier meltwater in Antarctica - MAT-03 (spades assembly) (version 2) ... | reverse complement strand
GCGCCAGTACCCGGGCCGGAAATCCCACCACCACCAGCGCCAGTACCACCAGCGCCAGTACCGCCAGCGCCAGTACCAGGGCCGGAAATCCCACCACCACCAGCGCCAGTACCACCAGCGCCAGTACCACCAGCGCCAGTACCACCACCAGCGCCAGTACCACCAGCGCCAGTACCAGGGCCGGAAATCCCACCACCACCAGCGCCACCACCACCAGCGCCAGTACCAGGGCCGGAAATCCCACCACCACCAGCGCCAGTACCACCAGCGCCAGTACCACCAGCGCCAGTACCAGGGCCGGAAATCCCACCACCACCAGCGCCAGTACCACCAGCGCCAGTACCAGGGCCGGAAATCCCACCACCACCAGCGCCAGTACCAGGGCCGGAAATCCCACCACCACCAGCGCCAGTACCACCAGCGCCAGTACCAGGGCCGGAAATCCCACCGCCACCAGCGCCAGTACCAGGGCCGGGAGGAAATGGAAATGGCAATGGTAATGACCAAGGCAATAACCCACCAGGGCCGGGAGGAAATGGAAATGGCAATGGTAATGACCAAGGCAATAACCCACCAGGGCCGGGAGGAAATGGAAATGGCAATGGTAATGACCAAGGCAATAACCCACCAGGGCCGGGAGGAAATGGCCCGCCTGAAGGTTAACTGTCGGATAGAGAAACTCTCGGCTATCCGACCCCCAGTCCAAGGTGCAAGAGTTAGATCAGTGCGTGTTTCATATCACTTCCGTTTGTATGCTCATGCAATCTGTCGGTAGTTAATGACTAATTGCCGCATTTGTTATTAATACAGCCCTTGTCAGGTGAGTAGGTACGCGAAACCCTGTTTCTGAGGTGTACTTCAGGCAGCTGAAAAGCGCTATAAATTGTCATTTTTAGTTTGTGAATTATCGCTTTCAGATGACCGATGATATCGTATCCGGTTGTATAGCAACCGCCAAGGCAGTTAGGACATTCTTAATTCCTGAAACCCTTGATTATAGCCCCTTCTTCCCGTAGCCCCACGCCCGTAGCTATATAAGAACATTTTTATTTGTTTTCTCCTCTGCCCCTCTGCCCCTCTGCCCCTCTGCCCCTCTGCCCCTAGAGCCATAGCATAGTAAGCACGGAAGATCCCTCTAATTCTTGTATCCTTCGGTCTCTTCCAGAGGATAAAGGGTTTCAGATTCCTCTGACCAGGCTTTTGTAGGATTGTCATATTCATCTGAAGATGTGCTATGGATAGGCTGAGGTGTCAAAGACAAAGAGTCAGTAGAAAATTGGGTTAACTTTAGGACTGCTTCTCTGACTTCTGATGCGGATTGATATCGCTCATGAAAGTCGTATAGCACCATTTGGCTGATAATTACAGCCAGTTCAGGTCGGATTTGTGTCTTATGCTTCCAGAGTATTTCTCCCGTTTTAATGTCTTGCTGTAACTGATTTGGTGATAGTCCGGTCAGGGCTTTAATGGCAGTTATTCCGACTGCATAAATGTCACTATTTGGTCGTGGACGACCGGCGCATTGTTCGGGAGGGGCATAACCTTGGGTGCCAATTCCTACAGTGAAACGACTTTGACTTTCACTTTCTAGTAGTTGTGTGTTAATTTCTTTGACGGCACCAAAGTCAATCAGCACAAGCTTGTTGTCTGAGTCCCTTCTAATGATGTTGTTGGGTTTAATATCCCGGTGGATGACACTGTGACTGTGGACAAATTCTAATATTTCTAATAGTTCCATTATTATATGGATAACTTGGGCTTCGGGGAGTTGTTTGCCTAGTAGTAATTCGTGTTCTAGAGAATGGCCTGCAATAAATTCTTGGACTATATAAAATTCGTCGCCTTCTTCAAAGTAGGCAAGAAGCTGAGGGATTTGTTTGTGTTGACCTAGTTTTTCTAGTGCGTCTGCTTCTCGCGGAAATAAGCGTCTGGCGAGTTCCAAGTGTTTAGGATCGTTGGTGGCAGGTTTGAGATGTTTGACAACGCACAAAGGTTTGCCGGGTCGCTGGCTGTCTTGGGCTATATAGGTTTCGCCAAATCCTCCGGCACCCAAAACTTTGATAATTTGGTAGCGGTTACCAATTATTTTGTTGGATGTGTCTGTGTTTTGGAGGGGGAGTAAGTCTTGTAGGTCGTCGTGTTGGCTGAGAATTTCTTGAACAATTGGCGAAGTTGCATAGCGCTTTAAGATCTGGCGTAGTTCTAGTTTTTTGATCTTTTGACTGGCGGCTGCGGTTGTGAGGTAGGAGAAGCCACCCAGGACGATCGCAACCACGGGTACTGCTGTGGGCAAAATTAGCTGACCGTAAATAAAGGTGAAGTAGCTAATGCTTCCCCAGGCTAAGGCGATTCCCATTGCCCAGCCGAAACGATTTAAGGCTCGTTTTTTGCTCCTAAAGAAAACTCCCGTGCCCAGAACTCCCGCGAAGACGAAGAGACCCCGGATCGGTGAGTTGGGAATTGCCTGTCCGATCGCTTTACCCTGCATTAAGGTGGCGATCGCATTGGCATGAATTTCAATGCCTGACATCGGCTGAGAATATATCCAGCTTCGGGAAAAGGGTGCCTTATGAAAATCGTTGAACTCGCTGGCAGTTGGCCCAATCAGCACAATTTTGTCTTTGAACTGTTCTCGAACGGTGTTCCAGTTACCAGGGTCTAGCACATACCAGAACGGAATGGCCTTAAATGTGCCAGCAGAACCGTAGAAGTAAAGATGATCTCCTTGAGGTTGCGGATAAGTTATCCGAGCTGCTTGCAGCGCTGCCTTATCAAAATCAAAGGCAGGTATTTTTACTTGCAAGGCATCAAAACCCTCGATCTGATTTTTGTATTTCTCTGCTAATACCTTTGTGTATTCGGTGGTAAAGCGATGAATTTTGCCATCGGGCTCCAGCGGGTAATTAATCAAGCCAATGGACATTGGCTGTGTCCACAAGCCGGAGTGAGGCGATGCTAGCTTGGTTGACGAGCCTTGCCGCGTCTCGATATCTTCGTACCAAGCGGCTAAAGTGACACGACCTGCATAGCGCTGTAATGTCTGTCGTAACCGATCGTCATCTGCGGCTCCATCGCGGCTTTTTGTATCAAACACAACGTCCACTGCAACAGAACGCGCCCCGGCTGCCATGAGGCGATCGATAACTTGGGCGTAGGCGGCTCTTTTCCAAGGCCATCCTTTCAAAGGCTCCAAGTAAGCATATTTTTTGGGATCTATTGGATAAATTTCCCTGCCTTGGAATAAAGAATCATCATCGATTGCCAAGATTACGATGTCGTTTGGAGGTGCGATCGGCCCTCGGAGTTCAAAAAACAGGGTTTGCGTGTTGTATTCTATCTTTTGAACCAGTCCCGAATTGCCAGCTGTAGCGAGTCCGGCTGCCAATGCCCAAGCCCCCATCAGGATATGGCTTAAGCTCCTCAGACGCTTATATTGGCCTGCGGATACCGTCGTTTTCATTGTTTTGTTGGAACGAGTTGCGGCAGAAGCCTGTCGGTTCGTTGTCGGTAATGAGGGTTCTGGTGCCATATCCTTCTTCACAAAAAAAACGCCTGCCTTGAGTAGGCGTGCTTTGGGCCGCCCAGAGCGATCGAACTCTGGTTTCCAAGGACACAACCGTTCTGGACTGGAGAACCTGTATTTCGGCTGCTGTAGATGCAATTCAATTCAATTTTACCCCTAAAATATTTACCTCTGTAGGCGGAGGGTAAACTGGTAACTGGATTTAAAGACCATTATTCGACCGTAACTATTCAACCGCATAGGCGAATCGCGATCGTGCAGCCGATTCTTGACCTGCACGCACTTTCTGTCCTAACCTGATCTAATCCCACTTTCTGTGCTTGTCTATCCTGGATCTAAACCGGATTGCCGATGTTTAAGCCATGCTTGGTTGAGTTATATCAGTGCTTTGAGCCATTTATGCCCCCGAAGATACCCGTGATACCAAGACTAAGCACAGACCGCTCAAAAAGCCCGACAAGATCTGCTGTCATAGCAAGTCTGTACGGGAACCTAGTAAACTGCTTTAATAATAGCGAACATGACAAACTCTCCTTTTGAGATTCCCTATCATTTAACAAAAGCGATCGGTAATTTGTCATTTTTGTCAAGTTACTTCCTGGTAAGCTGAAGCTAGCCCAGGCAGTAGTCGTTAATGCAACCAGGATGTCGATAATGCTTTATCGAAGCTACCCTAAAGGGAGATGACACACTAAGTAAATACGTCTAAAGGAGGAAAAAAGACAAAGGTATGGCTAACTAGCCTTCAAGTAACTTAACTTTGAAGGTAAATTAAAAAAATATCGTTAGTCCACTGCCAACCCCGTCAAAGTCTAGGAGGCCAAGGAAACTCAATTAATATAGACAATTTCATCGCTTGAAGAAGTTTATCTAAAGGCTTGACAAACAAGTAAAATAAAGGTTATTAGCTTTGTTAAAGCAGAATTGCTATAATTGAGTATTCCAATTAAATTCTTTTCTACTACTTTTAGGTCTAAGTTTCTATGGCTTACTCAATGAACCGTCTTTCTATTTTTGTAGACGGGAACAATATGTTCTACGCTCAACAAAAAAACGGCTGGTTTTTTGATCCGCGAAGAGTTTTGCAATACTTCACTAGCGAACCAGATACAACGTTGGTAAATGCGTTTTGGTACACCGGCTTAAAAGACCCGCAGGATCAGCGGGGATTCCGGGATGCCTTGATTAGTCTGGGTTACACCGTTCGCACGAAGATTCTCAAAGAATACTATGACGATAGTTCAGGTCGATACTCACAAAAAGCGAATTTAGATATTGAAATCGTGGTTGATATGTTCAACACGGTAGATCAATACGATAAGGTCGTGCTGTTCAGTGGAGATGGTGATTTTGAACGAGCCATTGAACTTTTACGCTCTAAAAATACGCATATTACAGTGGTTTCAACGGAAGGAATGATTGCGAGGGAACTACGAAATGCCACCGATCGCTATATTGACCTGAATGATATTCGCGAACACATTGAGAAAATTGACTATTAGTTGTCAAAACCCAAATACCTAGTGCCGCTAGGCAAAAGTCAAAAGTCAAAAATCCTTCGTTCCTTTTTCCAAAGTCAGTAATCCTGTTATGAAAACTCAAACAGACCGCATAATTATTTTCGATACCACGCTCCGAGATGGCGAACAGTGTCCCGGAGCGACCCTGAATGTAGACGAGAAGCTGATCATTGCGCGGCAGTTGGCTCGTCTGGGAGTTGATGTGATTGAGGCGGGGTTTGCCTATGCTAGCCCTGGAGATTTTGAGGCGGTGCAGAAGATTGCCCAGACAGTAGGGACAGAAGATGGCCCAATGATCTGTAGTTTGGCAAGGGCCATCAAAGCAGACATTAAAGCAGCAGCAGAAGCGATCAAACCAGCGGCAAAAGGCAGAATTCACACCTTTATTTCTACTTCGGATATTCACTTGGAATATCAATTGAGGAAGACACGCGGGGAAGTGCTGGCGATCGCAGAAGAAATGGTCGCTTATGCCAAATCCTTCATCGATGATGTAGAATTCTCCCCAATGGATGCCGCACGCTCCGACCCAGAATTCCTTTACCAAGTGCTAGAGCGGACAATAGCATCTGGTGCCACAACTGTCAATATTCCCGATACCGTTGGTTACATGACTCCCAGCGAATTTGGGGATTTGATTCGCGGCATTAGGGAAAACGTTCCCAATATCGACAAAGCGGTTATTTCTGTTCACGGTCACAACGATTTGGGATTGGCAGTAGCTAACTTCCTCGAAGCCGTGAAGAATGGCGCAAGGCAGTTAGAATGCACGATTAACGGCATTGGCGAACGTGCTGGGAATGCCTCCCTGGAAGAATTGGTGATGGCACTCCACGTCCGGCGGCAGTATTATAACCCATTTTTGGGACGTTCCGTTGAATCAGAAGAACCGCTGACGAATATTGACACGCGCCAGATTTATAAGACTTCTCGTTTAGTTTCTAACTTGACGGGAATGTTGGTGCAACCCAATAAAGCAATTGTCGGCGCAAATGCTTTCGCACACGAATCTGGGATTCACCAAGATGGCGTGCTGAAGAATAAGCTGACCTACGAAATTATGGATGCCAAATTGATTGGTTTGACCGACAATCAAATTGTGCTAGGCAAACATTCCGGTCGCCATGCTTTTGGCGCACGCCTGAAAGAGTTGGGATTTGAACTTTCAGATACCGATTTAAATAAGGCATTCGTCAAGTTCAAAGATGTAGCGGATAAGAAGAAAGAAATTTCTGATTGGGATTTGGAAGCGATCGTTAATGACGAAATTCAACAAGCTCCAGAACTTTTCCGCGTAGAATTGGTACAGGTTTCCTGCGGTAGCAACGCTTGTCCGACAGCAACGGTAACGTTGAGAACGCCAGAAGGTGAGGAACTGACTGATGCTGCGATCGGCACTGGGCCAGTTGATGCCGTTTACAAGGCAATTAACCGCGTGGTGAATGTGCCTAATCAGCTAATTGAATTTTCCGTGCAGTCAGTAACGGCGGGAATTGATGCGATTGGGGAAGTAACAATTCGCTTGAAGCATGAAGATCGAATTTTCGCCGGTCACTCTGCTAATACGGATATCATCGTCGCTTCCGCTCAAGCTTATGTCAATGCGCTGAATCGTCTCTATGCAGCGTTGCAGACGAAAGGCGAAAATTCTGCTACTGCTGTGGGTAAGGGAGTATAAATCACAAACCCGGTTTCTCTGAGAAACCGGGTTTCTTAGCTTTGTAGGTTGGGTTGAGGTACGAAACTAGGGCAAATGCGTTGGGTTTCGCTTCACAAAGGCCCAACCTACAAAGAAATGGTGAAGGTATTGTCAGAGAAACCGGGTTTCTGATGATTAGAATAGTTTTAGTTATTTAAATACCAAAATCATGTCTGAAATTATGGTTGCCGTATACGAAAACGGCGTTTTACGTCCTTTAAATCCAGTTTCTTTAACTGAAGGTCAAACAGTGCGCCTGCGGGTAATACCGGAAGTTGCACCAGAAGGGCCAAAAAATGAGCTAGATGAGGCACTTCAAACTTTAGTTGACCAAGGAAAGATGACTCTGCCAACTAAGCAAGGTCAAGTAGATGCCGAAGCAGATAAAAAATGGCACGAACTGTTTGAAAAACTGAAGGAAAGACCGGGTAAACCTTTGTCTGAAATTATTATCGAGGATCGCGGCCCGTGGTAAATACATACTTTCTAGATAGCAGCGCTTTAGTTAAGCGCTATGTACCAGAAACGGGTAGCAGTTGGATTCAATCTATCACCGATTTTACTATAGGTAATTCTATAGCGATTGCTCGCCTTGCTTGGGTGGAAGTTTTTAGCGCCTTTGCACGCCGCCAACGGGAGGGAAGTTTGTCTAGCAATGAGCTTGATATTATCGTTCAAAAGTTTCGCAACGACTTTACTACCCAGTACCAAATTATCGAAGTTGACCAAGTGCTATTGGAAAAAGCGGGTGAACTGGTTATCCAATATCCCCTACGCGCATACGATGCTATCCAATTAGCATCAGCGTTGTGCCTGCAATATAATTTCGCTCACACAACAAATACCCAATTCATTTTTGTTACTGCTGATATTCGCTTAATTAATATTGCCCAGTCTGAAAGTTTGATGACTGATAATCCTAATAATTATCCTTGAAAGTGCGATCGCTCTCAACAATAAGCGCTCTTTTACTCCGAAAAAAATCCCTGGTTATTAGCCAGGGAAAAAATCAATACCTACGGTTGTAGTTGATTATGAACTTCAGGCACTCTGCCTATTATGCAACCAACTGACATAACTCCTCTGCAAAGTGAAATTCATCAGCTAGACGGCTTAGTTTTTTATTCGTTACATCTTGCCGACCAAAAATTATCACCCGCTTTTGATAGCGTTGCAGTTGACTAACTAAAGAAGCAAAGTCCTTATCCCCAGACACAAGGATGATGATGTCAGAAGACAGACTACTCTTGAGTTCTTTACGACAGTCAGACATCAATTGTAAATCCGCACTGTTTTTGAACTCCCCCTGAACATCAATCCGATCAAAACCAACCCTGTCTAGAGCATATTCAACATCTGGGGTTTCTTGATGCCAATGAGAGTAGACTTTCTTGGTAATTAGATCTCCTCTCAATTGAGCGAAATCAATCAAGCACTCAGCTTGATATGGGACTCTGACATTCTCAAAATCCCAATAAATGGAAACTCTGTTTTTCATCGCTTTAGCGTGAGTAATGTTTAACATCACGCATCTGGCGACACCGAGAAGCTTCTTAATTTAATTAGAAGCCTCTTAGCAGAGCTGTATGTGGGATCGCATCCAGATTTAGTACACACTTTTCAGTGGTATCAAATGTGGGGTGATGGCGCACATTTAAGGAAGCAGAAGGGCGACTAATCATACAGGGAGAATTAGATAAGTCTTAACCTGCCCGTTAATCCAATTACCGACTATTTTTTTCTAGCCGGGAACTGGATTACCGGGCACAACTAGGCTTACCTACCTATCGCTGCACGGTCAATCGGTGTTCACCTTCACTACATAAGAGACATCAGCACACACTTCGCACAATTGCTCAGCGTTCACTGAATACAGACAAAATCACACATCTAGCGCACTTATGGTGCCTTTAGATGCAGTGACTCATGTATAGCTCAAATACAATTTTTTGTCAAGTGATGGACATTCTGATAAAATTATACAATGAACTAACACAGTTCCAAATGACCTCTACTAACCCTACCTCTTGGCACGAAGTCCGCGCCGCTTTCCAAAAAATCTGGGGATATGATGATTTTCGTCCACCGCAAGGGGAAATTATTCGCACTTTGTTAGAACAAAAAGATGCGATGATTATTATGCCTACGGGTGGGGGAAAGTCGATTTGCTTTCAACTACCAGCACTATTACAAAATGGGTTAACTTTGGTGATTTCGCCTTTGGTGGCGTTGATGGAAAATCAGGTGCAAGAATTGCGTCAGCGAAAATTGCCAGCGGCGTTACTGCATAGCGAATTACCATCTCAGGAACGGAAACAAACCCTTCTTGCTTTAGAACAACAAAAGTTAAGATTGCTGTATGTATCGCCAGAAACTTTACTAAGTCCGCCAGTGTGGGAAAGATTGTGTCAACCGCACTTAAAGATTAACGGGTTGATTTTGGATGAGGCGCATTGTTTGGTACAGTGGGGTGATACGTTTCGTCCTGCTTATCGGCGATTGGGGGCGGTACGATCGGCCCTACTTAAATCTAAACCACCTGGAACTAAAATTGCGATCGCAGCTTTCACCGCCACCGCCGACCCCACAGCCCAAAAAACTATCCAGCAAGTCTTGCAATTACAACAGCCAGAAGTCTTTCGCCTCAACCCTTATCGCCAAAATCTCTACCTCAAAGTTCAAATTGCTTGGACACCACGCGGACGCAAACAAAGATTGCTAAAATTTATTCAGGCCAGACCTCAACAAGCTGGTTTAGTCTACGTTCGCACTAGGCGAGATAGCGAAAATTTAGTTGTCTGGTTAAAAGAGAAACGTTATAATATAGCAGCTTATCATACAGGGCTGAGTCCAGAGCAACGCCGAACTATTGAAGCCGATTGGATTTCTGGAAAAATTCCTTTTTTGGTTTGCACTTCGGCTTTCGGTATGGGTATCAATAAACCAGATGTCCGTTGGGTAGTTCACTTTCATCCCACATTGCTGTTATCGGAATATGTCCAGGAAATTGGACGTGCGGGTAGGGACGGCAAACCATCTGATGCTTTATTATTGATGAGTGAGCCAACTGGGTGGTTAGATTCAGAAGATAAGCAACGTCAGAAGTTTTTTGAAGATAAAGTGCGATCGCAACAACGAGAAGCCCAGCAGCTAATTCGCAAACTACCTCCAAAAGGAGAAATCAATATCGTCGCCCGTCAGTTCCCCGAAGGGACAACAGCTTTATCTCTACTGCATAGCACAGGTCAGCTAGAATGGCAAGACCCATTTAATTATATCATTCAGAAGCAGGCGCAAACCCAACATTCGACACAATTCAACGCCGTACAGCAGATGAACCGCTACCTGAAAACCCGCGAGTGTCGGTGGAAGTTTTTGTTACACGCCTTTGGCTTTGGGGTAGAAGCTGAGAATTTGCGCTGCGGACATTGCGATAACTGCAAATAATTTCAGATTTGAGATCTTAGGTACGTTGTTGCGCTTCAGCGCTATCTTAAAGAGCGCTGAAGCGCAACTACATACCTAAGAAGGATCGTCTGGACACGATCTCAAATCTTAAATCTGAAATTAATTAGAATTGCCGTAAGAAGCGCAAATCGCTGCTGTACAAACGACGAATATCATCGATTTGGTGAAGAACCATCGCCACTCTCTCTACACCAAAACCGGCTGCAAATCCAGTATAAACTTCCGGGTCGTAACCGACAGCCTTCAGCACATTTGGATCGATCGTACCACAACCCATGATTTCCAGCCATTTGCCTTTCCACTGCATATCCACCTCTGCGGATGGTTCCGTGAAAGGAAAATAACTAGCGCGAAAACGAATCGGCATTTCTTCGCCGAACATCTGTTGCAAAAATACTTTAATTGTGCCTTTAAGGTCTGCGAACGTCAGCCCCTCATCAACTGCAAAAAATTCTACCTGGTGGAAGACAGCCGCGTGAGTGGCATCTACCGTATCCCGCCGATAACAGCGTCCCGGTGCTATAACCCTAACAGGTGGGTCATTTTCTTCCATGTAGCGAATCTGGATGTTTGAGGTATGAGTTCGCAGCAAATTCCCATCGGGCAAGTAGATGGTATCCTGCATATCGCGGGCTGGGTGGTCTGGCAGGAAGTTCAGCGCCTCAAAATTATAGTAGTCGGTTTCCATTTCTGGCCCAGTGGCTACAGTGTAACCCAGTCCGACGAAAATATCTATGGCCCGATCCATTGTGCTGTTGAGGGGATGCACCCGACCTTGGGGACGGTAGACTGGGGGCATGGTGACATCCAGAGTTTCTGCTTCCAGCTGGGCTTGGATTTGCACTGCTTGCAAGGCTGACCGTTTCCGATCCAGGGCAGTTTGCAGGGCTTCCTTGACTTCGTTGGCTAATGCCCCAATGCGAGGACGTTCATCTGGCGATAATTTGCCCAAACCTCCCAATATCTGGGACACTTGACCTTTCTTACCCAGGTAGGCTACTCTGAGTTCTTCTACGCGGGGAAGAGTTTCGGCAGCTGCGATCGCATTTTGCGCGTCTTGTTTGAGGGCTGTTAGTTGTGCCTCTAAATCGTTCGGCTGATTCGTCATTCGATTTTGGATTCTAGCATTTTAGATTATAGCAATCCTAAATGATTCGCGAAAATCTCTTTCCTCTTCTTTCTTTTCTTCTGGGTACGTAGCTTAGAGCGCTAAAGCGCAACTACGTACCTTAATGATATAACTAGCAACTTACTTTACTATATAATTCTTGTGGTGGAAGGCGAATATGGTAGAAACGGACGATCTGCCCATCCCACAAAAGTAGTTTAGGATCGATCCGTTAACCAGAATCTCTCACAATCAAAGTGGCGAGATTATTTAAAATGTCAGGATTGCAGAGTATCTGATTTGATGAAATTACTGATAAGTAACGATGACGGTATTTTTTCCGCAGGTATCCGCGCTTTAGCGAACGCCTTGGCAGAAGTGGGGCATGATGTCAGTGTAGTTTGTCCCGATCGAGAGCGATCGGCAACGGGACATGGTTTAACTCTTCACGACCCCATCCGCGCTGAAGTGGTAGAATCGATTTTCCATCCCTCTATCAAGGCTTGGGCTTGTTCGGGAACTCCTTCTGATTGCGTAAAATTGGGACTGTGGGCTTTGCTGGATAGTCCCCCGGATTATGTGATCTCCGGTATCAACCAAGGATCGAATTTAGGTACTGATATCCTTTACTCCGGCACGGTTTCAGCAGCGATGGAAGGTGTGATTGAGGGTATTCCCGGTATTGCTTTTAGTCTTACCAGTTTCGCCTGCCGAGATTTTGAACCGGCGGCTAAGTTTGCCTGTATGCTGCTGGAACAGTTGGCGCAACAGCCTTTACCTGGGTTGATGTTGTTGAATGTGAATGTGCCGCCGGTGAAGTGGGATGCGATCGCAGGTGTTACAATCACCCGTCAAGGCGTTCGTCGCTATTTCGATGTCTTTGAAAAACGGGCCGATCCCCGTGGCAAAACTTACTATTGGTTAACTGGAGAATTAAAGGAGGATTTAGAACCACAAACGCAACCCCATTTACCATCCAACATTCCCACAGATGTAAAGGCAATTCGCGACAATTACATTACCATAACTCCTTTGCAGTATGACCTGACTTGTGGAGTTGGTCTGAATAACTTACAGGAATGGCACTTGAATTTCCCGAAAATGGGATAGTTAGGGGCTAGAAAAGTCAAAAGTTAAAAGTCAAAAGTAAAGAAGGGCGTGGGGGAGAGAATCACCAATCATATCGTGTCCGGTTACATCAGTAGTGTAAGAGTGATACTGGAAATTGTCTGTTGCGATCGGAGGTTAAATTTTTAACGCAGATGAAGACAGATAAACGCAGATAAACGCAGATAAAAGAGCAATGCGATCGGATATGATATCACCAATCACCAATCACCAATCACCAATGAAACTAGAATTTGTACCAGTTGAAGAGTTTTATTTCGCCTTGACTTTAGCGGTGAAAAACCTGGAAGATATCGACGAAACTAACTTGGTAAAAGAAGTGAAAAACCGTCTCAAGGAGAAATTCGGTCAGCCTTCTACAGTTGCAGCGGCTAAACAGAACAATTTCAACTATGTGTTTCGCGTTCAAGGTATAGATAATAGTCCGTCAAACGAACTGGTTGTTTCCGTTGCGGACTGGCAAGGAAAATTGCGATTAGGCAGCGATTATGGTTGGATGCTGGATGAAAATCGTCACCCAGTTAAGACAGAAAAATTTGAACAACGATCGGAATTTTCAGAAAAGCTAAAAACATATTTAGCCGATTGTCTAGAAGTGAAATTTTGAGAAAGTAGAACCATTATTTGGTACGTAGTTGCGCTTTAGCGCTAAAGCGCAACTACGTACCAATAGAGAAATTTTAGTTTTGTTAGATGATTTGATTTTTTTATTGCCTACCTGCTTAGCCTTCATGCTGATTCAGATTAAACAATTTACTGTCAACAAACGCTTCCCTTTAACTATCAGTCGCGGCACTACTGCCACGACGACAAATGTTTGGGTGGAAATAGAAGAAGATGGCATTGTGGGATGGGGAGAAGCTTCGCCTTTTTCGATCGGGGAACATCGACAAACTACGGAGGCAATTCAAGTCGCATTGCAGCAAGTCGCGCCGAGACTAGAAAAGTTTAGTCCTTTGGATAGACAAGAAATAGAAGAATTTTTGATTAAAGCTGATATTCCTTCGGCGGCGCGATCGGCTGTGGATGTGGCGTTACACGATTGGATGGGTAAAAAAGCAGGTTTACCTCTTTGGCGTTTGTGGGGATTGGATTGCGATCGCATCCTCCCCACTTCTGTCACCGTTGGCATCAATACCCCGTCAGGTGCTAAGCAGCGAGTCCGAGATTGGGTTAATTATATAGATGCGAAGGTGTTGAAGGTGAAATTGGGTAATCCCCAAGGAATTGAAAGCGATCGCGCTATGTTTGTTGCTGTTAGGGAAGAGGCACCATCTGCTAAAATCAGTGTGGATGCGAATGGTGGTTGGAGTTTGTCAGATGCGCTGAAGATGTGCGAATGGCTTGCTGAATCTGGTGTGGTATATGTGGAACAGCCTTTGCCAGTCGGACAAGAGAAAAATTTGTTAGAACTGAAAAAGAAATCTCCTCTTCCTATCTTCGTCGATGAAAGCTGCTTTACCAGTCGCGATATTCCCCATTTGGCAGATTGCGTAGATGGAATCAATATAAAATTGATGAAATCTGGCGGTTTAACTGAAGCAAGTCGGATGATTCATACAGCACGCGCTTATGGTTTGCAGGTGATGTTCGGTTGCTATTCCGATAGTTCGCTGGCTAATACCGCTCTTTCTCATCTCTCCCCACTCGCCGATTACCTGGATTTAGATAGCCACCTCAATTTAATAGATGATCCTTTCACTGGTGCTATAATCAAAAATGGATGTTTGCTACCGAATGATTTACCTGGGTTAGGCGTTAACAGAAGCGAACACAACGGCTGAGTGGAACCAACCCTCACATAACATAAAACAGTAAATTTGTCAAGTGCGATCGCCAAGTGGGTGCTGAGGACGCCAGAAAATCAAGTCATCGTCAAGTGAGAAATTTCGGATTTCGGCGATGCAGTGAAAATAAAAGACACGAGAATACAAGGGTTTCAGACTATGATAAGACCAGATTTTGCATTTTAGACATACTTGCCCTGATTATTCTTTTTGTCAAGATACCTCAAATGACGCATTTCCGTCAATAGTTGCTAAAGATTTTCAGTTATTTTTGGGGTAAAAAAAGGCATTTGATTGGAATATACAAACGGAATGCGATTTTGAATAAGCTTGTATTATATAAGATTGCTGGCCAAATGTACAAACGAGAAACTAACGAGTAAACTTATAAACATAGGACTTACGCATTTTATCGTTATAGTCAAGTAAATATAATCAGCTTATGAAAATATTCACTGCGATTGTCGAGCGAGATTCTGATACCAACCTCTACGTTGGTTATGTTCCTGGTTTTTCTGGAGCGCACTCCCAAGGAGAAACTTTAGACGAGTTGCAAGAGAATCTCCGCGAAGTAATTGAAATGCTCTTAGAGGATGAAAAAGTAGTATTCAAGACGGAGTTTGTTGGTACACAGCAAATTGTGGTTCATTAAGCTATGAGCAATATTCCCGTTCTGAAGCCACTAAACTTAATGGGTCTTTCGGAATCCGGCCTGCTAATGTTCGTTATGAACATTTTTGTAGGGACACGGCATCATAAATATGTCGGTCATACAAAAGATTTAATTATGCCGTGTCCCTACTACAGCTTATGTGACACGAAAGAACCAGTTTAAGTTAGCGATCGCCATACAATTTGCGTAAGTCCTGAGAGTAAAATTTATGCTTAAATCTAATCACCGGGTAGCGATTTTATTACACGAAGGAGTTCGCGGCGTTCAAGGAAAAACCGGACTAACTTTGTTACGCTACAGCGAAGCGTCAATAGTTACAGTAATCGATCACCAATCTGCTGGGGAATCATTGCCAAAACTGACAGGGATCGATCGCAATGTACCAATTGTTGCTTCTGTGGAAGATGCACTTTTATACAATCCCGATGTATTGGCGATCGGCATTGCGCCTCCTGGTGGAATATTGCCAGATATCTGGTTTCAGGAAATTAAACAGGCAGTAGCATCAGGTTTATCAGTAATCAACGGGTTACATACGCGACTGGCAAATTATCCAGAAATACAGGGATTACTGAAACCAGGACAATGGATTTGGGATGTGCGACAGGAACCCGTTGGTTTGGGTGTTGCCAGTGCAAAAGCGCGATCGCTTGCTTGTCGCCGCGTGTTAACTGTCGGAACAGATATGGCAGTTGGGAAAATGTCAACTAGCTTAGAGTTGAATCGCGCATCTCAAAAGCGAGGATTGCGATCGAAATTTCTCGCCACCGGACAAGCTGGAATTATGATATCTGGTGATGGCATACCTTTGGATGCAATTCGGGTAGACTTTGCGGCGGGTGCAGTGGAACAATTGGTAATGCGGTTTGGGAAAGATTACGACATCCTATATATAGAAGGACAAGGTTCACTTCTGCATCCAGGTTCCACAGCTACATTACCACTTTTGCGCGGTTCTCAGCCAACACATTTAATATTAGTACATCGGGCAGGACAAATTCATATTCGCAATCTTCCTCATGTTGTGATTCCGCCTTTGTCAGAAGTGATTAAATTGTATGAAATGGTTGGTAGTGCTGGGGGTGCGTTTGGGGAAGTGAGGGTAATTGCGATCGCACTCAATACCGGACATTTGGATGAGGCGGGGGCGAGAAATGCGATCGAGCAAGTTAAGATGGAGACGGGGTTGCCTTGTACTGATGTGGTAAGGTTTGGGGGCGATTTGTTGGTGGATGCGGTGATGGAATGAACGAACCCCCGCCAAGACGCCTTAGCGAAGCCATGCGCGATAGCGCTATAGAACGCCAAGGGAAGAGGGAGGAGAGAGTTTGTAGGGGCACGGCATCTGGGATATTTTGGGCGAGAGAAAAGGTTTAATTGTGCCGTGCCCCTACACAATGATGATTTCTGGGCGGATGTGGCGACTCGATCTATTGTTCGTCTTTATCTTCTTGCTTTTTGATTCGATATAGGTGAATTGCTATAGCCACACTCGATCCAATTGCTAAAGCGGGACAAAAAGGCCAAATTGTCAGGATGCTGGCGGTAATTCCTAATGCAGTTAAGAAGTCTTGGAAATCTTTGTCTTCCATAGGATTGTACCAACACTCTCGATTTATCAACTGAATTCATTTTGTAACTTACCAACAATCTCAACCAGAGGAGATCCCGACGATAAGCAGGAACTTAGTATTTTTGGCTAAAATTCCTGGAAAGCAGCACTCAAGGGCTTCCCAGCTTCCAGAAACGATACATTTTGTGAACTGGTCACTACCTTAAAATCGGAAAAAAGCTATTATCTTCCTTAAGGTCGGTGTAATTTCGGCAACCAGGGTCTTAGGCAGATAGGCGATGAATCAACAGAAACGGAATCGGCAGAGTTATGTCCTCAGCGAGAATGGCTGGAAAAAATTCCAAAATGCGCTAGAGGAAAAGTTTGACGGTAAATGTTCTATTGAACGTTTAGCCGGACTATCCAAGTTAAGTACCGACACTGTTTCAGAGATAAGGCGGCGGAAAAAAAGGGTTGATGAAGGTTCGATCGAGGCTTTGTTCAATGCGTTGGGGCTAAAATCAGAGGAAAACGACCTTTCTGTTACTGTTAAGGTATCGCCACCCAAGCTAGATCCGAATTTTTTGGGGCGGGAGGGTGCGATCGCAGATCTCAACAACCTGATCGAACAAGGCGCAAAAGCGATCGTCATTCACGGTAAAGGCGGTATCGGTAAAACGACGCTGGCGTGGCAATTTCTCAACACGCAGGGATTCGATAAAATACTCGATCTGCGGATGGCAAAGGAAACTCAAAATATTACATCTGCCGAAAGTGTAATTGAGGAATGGCTGCGGCGATATTTTGATGAGGAACCAGGGCGAGAATTTGGCGTTACGCTGGGTAGATTGAGGCAGCATTTGCGAAATCCCAACCAAAGAATAGGGGTATTAATTGATAACCTGGAACCAGCACTAGATAGAAATGGCAAGTGCATCGAAGCGCACCGAAATTATGTGGAATTATTTACTGCTTTAGCCGATCGATCAGTGCAATCTGTTACCCTAATTACCAGTCGCGAATGCCTGCGCGAATCATCGGTAACAGTTGAGTATTATCGCCTCGAAGGTTTGGATATCGCCGCATGGGAAAAGTTTTTTAACAGCCCCAATATTCAGATAGATACAGAAGTGCTGAATGCCATGCACCAAGCTCTAGTTGGTAATACCAAAGCTATGACAATTTTCCTTGGTGCTATTAAGGACTTTAACAATAGTTTAGCGGCTTATTGGCAAGCAAATAAGGATGATTTGTTGATTGAACCGGAGTTAGAACATTTAGTCACCAGTCAGTTCAATCGGCTGCAAAAACTCCATTCAGCTGCTTATAAACTTCTCTGCCGTTTGGGATGTTATCGATATCAAGATGTTCCAAGAGTTCCGATTAAAGGTTTGTTTTGTTTGCTTTGGGATGTGCAAGATAGTCAACATCTGCGGGTAATTAACTCTTTGAAAGATCGGTCTTTAGTAGATTTTTGTAATCAAGAATACTGGCTGCATCCAGTGATTCGGGCAGAAGCGGTAAAAAGGTTGAGGGAAAGTGAAGATTGGGAGATAGCGAATCGGAAAGCTGCTGAGTTTTGGACGGAGAGTGTTAAGACTGTTGAAACTGTTGAGGATTCACTGAGAGCTTTAGAAGCATATTATCATTATTTACAGATTAATGATGCTGAACAAGCAGCATCTGTTCTTGTAAATGAGAGAGATAACAGATGGGAAGAAGGCGAATCTCTTGGTCGTGCATTTTACAGGCTAGGTTTGTTAAACCAATCTATTTCCCTAATTAATGCTATATTAAATAATCTTCATCCTAGTTATGAATTATGTAAAATATACAATATTTTAGGAGATTTATACTGGTTAACTGGTTCTTTACAAAGATCAATTGAATGTCATAGAAAATCTGGAGAAATAGCTAAAAACTTTAATATTGAAGAGTATCAAATACGCGCTTTGTTCAATACGGGTCTATGCAAAACAGATTTGTGGGAAATAGAACAAGCAATAGAATTATTTAAAAAAGTTAATTCCCTAGCTGAAAATCCTAATTTGCTTTCTGAAGTTCCTAGTTTGCATACAGAATTAATTTGGTCTTGGTGTGGTTTGGCTCTGCTTCAATCCCACTTAGGATTAAAACAGGAAGCATCAATTTTTGCTAATAAAGCTTACAACCAAATACCTACAGCTAATTTAACTGCATGGGGTAAAGGATATACACTATTGGCTCTAGCGCTAATCTATAATTATCTAGAAGAAATCCAAAAATCTTTTAAATTATACCATAGAGCAATTTTATTTGCGGAGGAAAGCAATTATCCCCAAGTTAAAGCTAAAGCCCTATATGGCCTAGCAGAACTTTATCGAGAACAGGAAGATTTTACAACAGCACTTTCCCATCATACAGAATCAATAGAACTCCTAGAAAAAATAGGCGCGAAATGCGACTTAGCCGAAGCTTACTATCAACTTGCCTTAACTTATCAAAAAATGGGAGACACCGAAAAAAGTCAGCCAAAATTTCAACAAGCAATTCAACTCTTCACCGAAATGGAAGCACCCAAGCAAGTTGAGAAAGTGCGGCTGGCGATGGAAAATGGGTAAAATTATTAACCAAAGTACCTTGCAAAAGTCAGAGATTAGTGATATAATTTACTCAAAGTTTGCATTCTTTTTCCAAATCACAGGCAATAATAACATTCCCATGAACACCCTTGACCAAGTGCTAGAAACTGCTTTGCAACTGCCCTACGAACAGCAGGAAATGCTGCTCGAAATTCTGCAAAATCGCCTCCACGAAAGTCGCCGTGCAAAAATGGCTGCCGATGCTCAACAAACCTTGGCAGATTTCCATGCAGGTAAATTTCGACGCCAGTCAGCGCAGGAAGTCATTCTAGCATTGCGCCAGTCTTTGGATGAGCCAGAAGCATGAGACCACTGGTTTTAACCCCTAAATTCAAACGAGCATTCCGCAAGTTTGTCAAGCGAAACGCTGACCTCCAGCAACGCATTGAAGACACTCTTGAACAAATGGAAACAGATGTATTTGCCCCAGCCCTCGCCACCCACAAACTAAGCGGCAAGTTTGACAGTCTTCAGTCCTGCTCTTGTGGCTATGATTGTCGTATTGTGTTTTCAATTGAACTCGATACAGAAACCAAAAGTGAAGTCATTGTTCTGCTCGACATCGGGACGCATGATGAAGTTTATTAACTCAGATCTTGCACCAGGGTCAGAAACCGGGTTTCTTGCCACTATCCTTAGCTGAAAGCTTAGATTTTGCGTTTAGAAACCCTGTTTCTTCAGCCTTATTGAGAATGGTGCAAGTTATCAGTTTTAACGGACTTTCCCTATTAACGCAAGTTGCTAGTTATAAGATTGGGGCTGCTCTTTGGTATGTTGTTGCGCTTTAGCGCTCTTATTACAGCTAGGATAAGAGCGCTAAAGCGCAACAACATACCTTTATCCAAATAACTAGCAGCTTGAGTATTATATCGTAAGGGCGGGTTTTGTTGAAAGATTGTTTATTTGACACAGGGGTTATCTGCTAAACCCGCCCCTACAATCAGACAATATATACAACCGATACTAACGGACTTAATATCAATTCCCCAAATTTACCGGAACCACAAGCATAGTAATCCCCTGTATACCAACAACCTTTACAACTTCATCAGGAAAAACAATAACATCGCAATTTGCATGATAAAATCGAGCAGGCCAATAAGTACCCAAACACTGAACTCTTCCTGGCTGATTTTGAGTAATTTTCTTTTCCACTGTTCCTATTACCGCTTCTGTAAACATCTCAATTTGTGCAGGTGCGAATAAACTAACCACTGATTACCTCCCTCAGAACTTTTGGGGTAACAGAGCAAAATATGGTAAGGGCGAAGCACTTGCGTAGTTATCTAATTGGTAAGATTCAAAAATGTTGGCGCAAGTGCTTCGCCCCTACACCAATACACCCTAGTTTCCACTTTCCAACCAGTCTTAACCAGTGGAGATCCCGAACTTAAGCCAGAAGATAAGCTTTTGTGATATAATTTCCGAAAATGCAGTAACAGCAAGCTTTTCAGCCGCTAGAAAATTGAGCGAACAGAATTCACCAATTAGCTTAAGTTCCTTAACTTCGGGATAAAGTCCTTATCTTCCTGACAGCCCTCATATTATAATTAAATAAACCCAGCAATTCTCCCAATTCGTGAAAACCGATTCCCTCTTCTATCGCCTATTCCAAACCTTCCCCAGCATCTTCTTTGAACTTATCAACCATCCCCCAGAAGAAGCTAATAACTATCAATTCTCATCAGTTGAAATCAAACAAACCGCATTCCGTATCGATGGCGTCTTTCTACCCGCCGAAGCAGAAGATAACCCAATCTACTTTCTAGAAGTTCAATTTCAACCAGATGCAGAATTTTACTCTCGCTTCTTTGCCGAAATCTGCTTATACTTACGCCAAAATAAACCCCAAAACGACTGGCGTGCAGTAGTTCTATATCCAACCCAAAGCGCAGATACAGGAGATATCAAACATTACCGCGAGTTTTTCGCCAGTCAGCGAGTTAGACGCATCTATCTAAATGAGTTAGACTCAGTAGCAGAGCGTTCCATTGGTATTGGAACTATCAAATTAGTCATTTCCTCAGAAGAAAGCGCTATTGAACAAGCAAGGAATCTGATCGGTAAAGTCAGGGAAGAAATACCAGAGCAACTAGCTCAGACCAAAGTATTACAATTGATAGAGACTATCTTAGTCTACAAGTTACCAAACAAGAGTCAAGAGGAGATAGAAGCAATGTTTGGATTGAGTGAGTTAAAGCAAACAAGAGTCTATCAAGATGCTTTCCGGGAAGGCGAGATAGCAACCAAATTAGCAACAGTACCCCGGTTGTTAGCATTAGGGTTAACGGTAGAACAAATAGCACAGGCGTTAGAGTTGGATGTAGAACAAGTAAAGAAGGCGGCGCAACCGCAATCTTCTAATTGAAACTACAGGCGAACAGTAAGTTGCTGTGCTTTGAAAATTGCGATCGAACTTTACTCGATCGCCTCTTTCCCCTCAAACCAAAATTGCTTATTCCCCTAACGCCATCTCGTCTAACACTTGCTGAAATTCTGCCAAAGAACCAATTGCGATCGATCTAGTAAAAAGTGTTTGCAGCACAGACGCATCGTTTATCCCATTCAAGGTATCGACAATAGAATTTGGCACTTCTGCAAACCTCGTCTGTAAGAATTGCGTTATGTAATTTCGACTCGTCTGGAGAATTCCTTCCTCCTTTCCTTCCTCCTTTCCTTCCTCCTTTCCTTCCTCTTTTGCTAGCCGTTCAATACTGGTGACATAACGCATTCTAGTACCCTCCTCGTAACTTCTCGCTACTTGTTTAAAACTAGACGCCAATTCTTTTGGCAAAACCATTACCCAGTCAATAAACCGAAACAATTGCACCACATCTTCGCGGCTATATCCCCGATCGTACAACCGTCTGATCAGGTTCAACTTCCACTGTAGACGACTCTCTGGGTTTTGTGGCGTCGCCTTAGTCCGCAAATGCGCCATCACCACCATCCCAAAGGGGTTGGTAGTTTGTTCCAGGGTTTCCCATTGCGTTTCGTAGTCCAAAAGTTTGGCGACTGGAAACTCTAAGCTGACGCGACACCCAGCCAACTCGTAACCGTAGCGGTCAGGTCGCCAATTTTCCCGTTCGTCTGCTAAAACCGCCAAACTGATGACCCGTTGCTGGTGGCGATCGAACAATCGATAATTATAAATATACATCCGCTTGGCAAAGTCCACATCATAGCGGCCTTGCACCTCTACGTGAACCAATACCCAAACTTCCTCGCCATCCAGCAACCAAACCTTCGCCACCTTGTCCACCAGACACTTGCCAATTTCTGCATCTGGTTCTAGCTGTTGCAGTTCGGTGTCCAAAAATTCATAAGGTCGCGTCCAGTCGATCGCAGTATAAGCCAGAGGGAAAAAGAATTCCAAAAATTGCGGAAAATATGCCTCAATGACTTCTTTCCAAGGACTATCATAATCTGCGCGTTGCTCGGTCATTCTATTTTGGATTTTGGATTTTAGATTTTGGATTATCCCCAAAACTGACAGTTAAAAGGAGAAACCCGGTTTCTGGGTGTCTCAATCTGCATTAAATTTTGTTAAGATTGTTTCGGCCATAGCGATCGCACTCGTGTGGCGCTAAACTTCCCCCGCTTCTATCTTCCTTGGAGACCCTTGATGCTGCGACTCGAACATATCAGTAAAATCTATCCTACCGGCGAAGTCCTTAAAGATGTCAACTGGGAAGTCAAACCAGGCGATCGCATCGGCTTAGTCGGCGTCAACGGTGCGGGTAAATCTACCCAACTAAAAATTATAGCAGGCGAAATCGAACCGACCGCAGGCGAAATCATCCGTCCCGCCAGTTTGCACATCGCCTACCTCAGCCAAGAATTTGAAGTAGACCCCACCCGCACCGTCAAAGAAGAATCATGGCGTGCTTTTGCAGAAGCGAACGAAGTACACGAAGCACTTTCGCAAGTCCATCGCGATCTGGAAGCCTCTACGCCAGAAGCCTTAGATAAACTTATCCATAAAATGGATAAACTACAGCGGCAATTTGAAGCTTTAGACGGTTACGGTTTGGAAGCACAAATTGATAAAATCTTACCAGAACTGGGATTTGAACCAGGAGATACCGATCGTCTCGTCAGCGCTTTTAGTGGTGGCTGGCAAATGCGGATGAGTTTAGGCAAAATTCTCCTGCAAAAACCCGATATTTTGCTACTGGACGAACCCACTAACCACCTAGATTTAGAAACTATTGAGTGGTTGGAAACTTACCTGAAAGGTTTAAACACCCCAATGGTAATTGTCTCCCACGACCGAGAATTTCTCGACCGCCTCTGCACTCAAATTGTTGAAACAGAACGAGGGGTTTCCAATACTTACCTTGGTAACTATTCTGCCTATTTACAACAAAAAGCTGAGGCGCAAGACGCACAACTATCCGCCTACGAACGTCAGCAAAAAGAACTGGAAAAACAGCAAGCTTTTGTAGACAGATTCCGTGCTAGCGCTACCCGCAGCACCCAAGCAAAAAGCCGCGAAAAACAATTAGACAAAATAGAGAAGATTGAAGCACCAACAGGTTCTTTACGAACTCTGCACTTCCGCTTTCCCCCAGCACCTCGCAGCGGACGCGAAGTGGTAGAAATTAAAGATTTGGTGCATACTTACGATGATAAAATTCTGTTTTTGGGAGCCGAATTGTTAATTGAAAGGGGCGATCGCATCGCATTTCTCGGCCCCAACGGTGCTGGCAAATCTACTGTCCTACGCCTGATTATGGGTATGGAAAAGCCTACACAAGGTAAAGTAGAATTAGGCGCTCACAATGTTATTCCCGGTTACTTTGAACAAAATCAAGCTGAAGCTTTAGATTTGTCCAAAACTGTCATGGATACTATCCATGATGAAGTACCTGATTGGAAAAATGAAGAAGTTCGCACCCTGTTAGGTCGTTTCCTATTTAGTGGCGATACAGTGTTTAAACCAGTTGGAGCTTTAAGTGGTGGAGAAAAAGCACGTCTCGCTTTAGCTAAAATGCTTTTGCGTCCAGCCAATTTACTAATATTGGATGAGCCGACTAACCACTTGGATATTCCAGCCAAAGAAATGTTGGAAGAATCACTGCAAAACTATGATGGTACGGCAATTATAGTTTCGCACGACCGCTATTTTATCTCCCAAGTAGCTAACAAAATTGTCGAAATTCGCGAGGGCGAATTTCGCGTTTATCTAGGAGATTATCATTACTATTTGGATAAGATTGCCGAAGAAAAAGACCAGGCAAAATTAGCAGCAATTGAGGCTGAAAAAGCGGCTAAAAAAGCAGCTAAAGAATCTGCCAAAAAAGCTGCCACCAAACGCAAATAAAGTCAGGTGGGCATTGCCCACCCTACTTTGAGAAGCCAGGAAATTTCATTTCCTAACTCAGCGATTTGGCGCGACGGCGGAAGCCACTTAGTAGACCAAAAGCACCGAAACCGATCAAAGCGCCAACAGTACCAGGCTCAGGGACGGAAGTAGCAGCGAGTCCGACAATCTTTACGTTACCGCTACCGATAATGCCGAGTGCAGTAGTAGCACCTGTAGCCAAATTGACGCTGTATAAGTTTGAGTTGGAGGCGGCGAATGCAGTATTCACTCCATCAGCCGTGAAAATGTCAAACCCTCCTGTCTCGTCGAAGTCGAAGCCGAGGGAGCCGATCGTCGTCAGGGTGCCATTGTTGGGCGGGTTTTGCAGAACTAATGTGTCGAGGTCGGAGTCAATACCGTACAGTTGGGTTGCGATCGCACCCTTGAAGGAATTAGTGTAAGCCGCAGCGGTAATATTTGGATCTGCCCCGGCGTTGATATCCCCAGATCCATAGGCTAAGGTTCCATCAGTAATTACCGCACCAGTATCCACGTTGGTGCGGAGGTTTTCCTCATTTGTACCGACAAGCCGCAAGCGATCGGGTACTGGGTTAAAATCAAATCCTGACTTCAGTCCGGCAGTGAAGCTAGTGGAGAGGGTACTCACGAAAGTAGCAGCACCAGTACTGGTGTCAATTGTGTAGATTTTATTGCTGTCCGCTAGACCGTAGAGCAGACCGTTGGCTGGACGAAAATCGATACCAAGCAAAGTGCCGTCAACCCCGGTGACCCCAATACTGCTAGTGGCAGTAGGATCGGAGGCACCAAAGGAAAATAGAGTATTTTTGTCGTCTAGACCAAACAGCGTTAGGGTGCCAGCAGTTGCAGGTTTGACGACACTGAGTAAATTGAACATCGTTGCTAGAGTAAGCGTGCTGATGATTGCGCTAAGCCTGTTTAGTTTCATTGCAAATCTTCCCACTAATAGTTTTTTCTAATTTTGCAAGCTGAATGCAGACAATTACTTGGAAATACGTAAGTGCCTGTATTTATACGTATATCTGCCATAGTAAGAACCTAGTACCGCTACGTCTTTTCTCAAAGTAAAACTTCACACAATCTTTAATTAATCGGCTTATTATCGCCACCAATGTAAAGGTTTGATAAATTGCTAGCCAAGACTAATGGAATTTTGGCTGTTCTAGGCGACTTTTTTCTTCTGCGTAATTACCGATCCTCTGCCAAAACTCATTACATCGGCAGATGTAAGCTAGAATTGCGATCGCCTGGGATTGAGCAAACAAACCGACATCGACAAAATTGAGAAAGACCTGATGCAGCTGTTGCCCCACTCAGAGTGGGGAAATTGTTTTGTTTTCCTGACATTTCACGGGCGATCGGTTTGCCACGCCAAAAAACCGGCCTGCGATCGCTGTATCATTGCCGATTTATGCCCCAGCGCTGGTAAGAGCAACGAGAAAACGCCAAGCTAAGAAAAATAAGTAAATGTAAAGTAGAGTTAAGAAAACTCTATATTTACTATTTGACAAGGAATCTGGGATCGAAGGCAAAAAATCTACAAAGTATTTGAAACAGGGCATTGTTAACCTATTACCAACCGATCGCCCACAGATGCCAAACTGGCAAAATTCCCTCTAAAGCACAGTCCTCTATTCATAAGTCGGTGATATGATTTCGGATGAATATCTGACACAAAGAGCGATCGTGTATGGCCCAAGCGCCTGTCTCTCCAGTGGTGCTAATAATCCTAGATGGCTGGGGTTACCGTGAAGAAACCGACGGTAACGCCATTGCCGCTGCTAACACACCCATCATGGATAGCCTCTGGGCAGCCTATCCCCACACCCTGCTTCGCACCTCCGGGAAAGCAGTAGGGTTGCCAGAAGGCCAAATGGGCAACTCAGAAGTAGGCCACCTCAATATCGGGGCTGGGCGGGTTGTACCGCAAGAATTAGTTCGCATCTCAGATGCCTTGGAAGATGGCACCTTACTGTCCAACCCAGCGTTAGTGAAAGTTTGCCAAGAAGTTCGGAATAAGGGTAGTAAGCTGCATCTCATGGGATTGTGTTCCGAAGGTGGCGTGCATTCCCATTTAAGTCATCTGCTAGGATTGCTAGATCTAGCCAAAGCACAACAAATTGCCGATGTTTGCATTCACGCCATCACCGATGGTCGGGATACCAGCCCAAAAGAAGGCATTGAAGCAATCCAAAAAATTCAAGACCGCCTAGACCAAATTGGAGTAGGGCGCATAGTCACCATCAGCGGTCGCTACTACGCGATGGATAGAGACCGCCGCTGGGACAGAGTTAAAAAAGCCTACGATATAATGACCCAAGATGGTTTGGGAGACGATCGTTCTGCTCTCGAAGTATTGCTGGCCTCCTACGCGGAAGGCGTAAACGATGAATTCGTCATCCCCACTAGGATTGCCCCTGGAGCCGTGGAATCTGGCGATGGCATCATCTTCTTTAACTTCCGGCCCGATCGAGCTAGAGAACTCTGTAGCGCCTTAGTCAGTCCCGCATTTAACGGCTTTGAAAGAGAGCAAATTAGCCCCCTCAGTTTTGTTACCTTTACCCAGTACGAGTCAGACTTGCCCGTATTAGTAGCTTTCGAGCCGCAGAATCTCAGCAACCTGCTCGGACAAGTGATTTCCGATCGCGGATTAAAGCAGTTCCGCACCGCTGAAACCGAAAAATACGCCCACGTCACCTACTTTTTCAACGGTGGTCTGGAAGAACCCTTTGAGGGAGAAGACCGGGAGATGGTGCAGAGTCCGATGGTGGCCACATACGATCGGGCCCCAGTAATGTCAGCCGAACCGCTAACAGAAGTGGTGTTACGGGCAATTGAAAAACACATTTACTCCCTGATCGTAATCAACTACGCCAACCCAGACATGGTGGGGCACACCGGCCAATGGGAACCCACCATTAAAGCCCTGGAAACCGTAGACCACTGCTTGGGTCACCTGCTAGAGGGCGTCAACAAAGCCGGAGGAACTGCAATTATCATCGCCGATCACGGCAACGCAGAATATATGTGGGATGAGCAAGGCAACCCCTGGACGGCTCACACAACTAACCCAGTTCCCTTTATCCTAGTGGAAGGCGAGGGACTGAAAATCCCCGGATACGGTACGGATGTAAACCTGCGAAGCGATGGCCGTCTAGCAGATGTTGCTCCCACCATCCTGGAAATTTTAAAGCTGCCTCAGCCACCTGAGATGACGGGCGTTTCCATCTTGGCACCCTCTGAATATCAAGTTAAAGCCAATCGGACACCCGTTCGACTTTCCCTATAATTGGGTAATGGGGATTGGGTAAGGCAAAAGTAAAAAGTAAAAAGAAAAAATTTCTTCTTTTACATAATTGTCTTTTGACTTTTTCCCCAATCACCAATCACCAATCACCAATCACCAATCACCCATGACCATTGTCAAAGTTGTAGAAGTTATCTGGGCATTGTCTGCTTTAGGTCTGATTATTTTAGTGCTGCTGCACAGTCCCAAAGGAGATGGAATTGGCGCTATTGGCGGCCAAGCGCAGTTGTTTAGCAGTACCAAAAGTGCCGAAATAACGCTAAACCGGGTTACCTGGGCACTTACGGTGATTTTTATGGGTTTAACTGTGGTTTTGAGCGCCAATTTGTTACCGCAATAGTGTATTAGTAAATTTCAAATTTTAGATGGCAGATTTAAAATTTATTTTGAATTGACAATCTTCCCTTTTAAATCTGAAATCTGAAATTTACTAACGCAAGTTGCTTGTTATATAGTTGAGGCTGGTATTAGGTACGTTGTTGCGCTTTAGCGCTCTTATCCCAGTTGTAATAAGAGCGCTAAAGCGCAACAACATACCCAGAAAGCAAGTAACTAGCAACTTGAGTTACTAATGGCTAAGAAGTATCTTCCATTAACTATCTGTACGGCTATCCTCGTCCTGATTGTAGGTCTATTAGGGGGAATTTCAGAGGAAATACCCCCTCTCAAAGCGCATCCCCTACCGCCAACATTAGCCCAGTGGCAAGACCCTACCAACAGTGGAGATTATTTTGAACAGGTGAAACCGACAACCGCCGGTTATTTGGTTTGGGCCCAATTTCCTGTTAAGGTTTATATTCAACAGGAACAGACCGATCCTGCGATCGCTCCAGATCGGGTTCAACAATGGCTAGAGGCGGTTTCCCAGGCAGTGCAGGAATGGAACATTTACTTGCCTCTGGAGGTAGTACAGCAGCCAGATGGTGCCGATATCACCATTTTGCGATCGCGCCCGACCCTACGTCCATCCTTAGACCCCAGCACAGGACAATTGCAACTGCCCCGCGTTCGTTCCGCCGAAACCCGCTACGAGTTTTATATCCGCAAATCGCAAGACGCCCCGACTGTTTTATCCCACCGATTTAATATCCAGATCAGTCCCAACCAGGCACCTATTTATACCCTCCCCAGCGCCCGTCACGAACTCGGTCACGCACTCGGTATCTGGGGTCACAGCCCCAAAGAAACAGATGCCTTATACTTCTCCCAAGTTCGCAATTCACCCCCGATTTCCCCCAGAGACATCAATACCTTGAAACGAATATACGAACAGCCAACCCGCTTGGGATGGCAATTACCTAATGATATTGGTAACTAAGTTAAGTTAAGCGCATTGGCTTCATTTATCGTCAGGATAGGTGAAGATAAATGAAGCGATCGCTAACAATAGTCTTACCTGACTAGCATTGCTTCTAATTAAGCGCGGCGGCTATACGTAAATCGCCGCTGCTGCAACACCTGCTCATAGAGTTTTTCCAACTGAGCGATATTGTTATTAAGGGTATAGCGCTCTAGAACTCTCGCTCTTGCATGAAGCCCCAAGCGAACCGTAAAGTCAGGGTGATCTCGTAATAAAGGTAACAGAGTTTGCAACTCAGCCTTCACTCGCTGGGGATTGATAACTACACCGCATCCTCCTTCTAAAACCTCACCATCCGCACCGACATCTGTAGCCACACAAGCTACTCCACAAGCCATCGCTTCCAGGAGAGACAGAGAGAGTCCTTCGGCCAAAGAAGGTAGTATAAAAACATCAGCTCCCCGAAGAATTTCGATCCGTCGTTGTTCATCCGCCAAGAATCCCATCCAGACGATGCCGTACTCAGAATCGTAAAAAGGCTCTAAAGAAGGCCGCAAAGGGCCATCGCCGACAATCAGCAACTTGCAATCGGGCCCCATTTTCGATATTTGCCAAGCCCTTAATAAGGCTTCTACATTTTTTTCCGGGGCAATTCGACCTTGGTAAACAAAGATGCGTTTAGCGTTAAATTCTGACTTCAGGTTAGAAGGCCCTGGCGAATACTTCTGGACATCTACGCCGTTGGGTATTACAGCTACCTTAGTCGTCGGTACGCCCATTTTAACCAGTAACTCCCGCTGAATTTCGGAAAAGACGATCACTCGATCGTAGTTAGCCAGGAAAGGAGAGTAGAGCTGATAAGCCAGAAATTGCGTTCCCGATTTAATTTTTGCTCCCTTGCGGGCATAGGGAGTGTGGAATGTTGCTATCAGAGGCAAATTTAGCTGTTCGCAAATTTCCGGAAGTAGGAAGTCCAGCGGAGATAGTGTCAGAGAGGCATGAATTAGATCCGGTTTGAGATTCCGTAAAGACTCCATCAAAACTTTGCTGGATTTCGGTGTGGGAATCGTGTAAACCTGCGATTTGTAAAGAAAAGGGAGGGAAACTTCCGCACACTCTGGCCAATTCTCAGGGTCGGAATCTTGTGCAAAATGGAGGAAGCTAACCTGGTGTCCCCCGTCTAGCAAAGCGTTGGTAATTTCCCGACTATAGGTGACATTGCCGCAAAAGGGTGATTTTTTTCCAAGCCAAGCGATGTGCAGCATTTATGGGCTAAAGGCTAAAGGCTAAAGACTAAAGGCTAATGGCGTCATTGGTCATTGGCAAGTGAGAAATAACCGAATTAACGATTAGCAAGTGGGTTTGTCAGCTTTTGTGAACGTATGGGAGCTTGTACGGCAAATATACCAGGTAAATAGCCCTCCTGCGATCGCAGATGCTGCTAAACCCAAAAAAACAGTCTTTAAGCCGAAGAAAGTTTCTGCCACCCCAGCTAACGCCAAAGGCAAAGTCAGCGCAATATTAATCGCATTGTTCTGAAGCCCAAACACCTTCCCCCGCATTTCGGGAGGAGTTTCTTTTTGAATGGTGGTTTGCATCGGTACGGCCACCAATGAGCCAAATGCTCCCATTAGGGTTACCAGCAGCAGGACAAGCCAGAGATTCTCAGTGAATAGGGACAGACCTATCAGCGAAGCAGCCACTCCCGCAGAACCGTAGAGACTGAGCCGGGTATTGGAAAATCGTTGACCCCAGTGACCTAAAACAGCCGCACCGATGCCCATGCCAACGCCTCCAGCAGCCATTAAAAAGCCAAACTGAGAGGTTTTCATTTCTGGAATCACTTCCGCTATGCTAACTGCCAGAACTGAGAGAGCCGCAAATACAGAAAACAAAATTATTAGTTGGAGCAAGGCGGCGCGGGTACGGCGCTGTTGTTTTAGATACAGCAATCCGTCCCGCAGGTCGGCGAGAATATGTGGAGGTTCGTGTTCGGTGGGGCCAGTTTTTTCACCTGTTTTGAGCAGCAGCAGAATCAGACCGGCGATCGCATAAGAGCCTCCCACCAGCAACTCTCTGCCGATGTTCGCTCCAGCACCAAGCTTGTCCGTGATCGTGTCTGCTAGAGCCAGCAGCGGTTCCCCCACCGCAAAGCCAATAATCACCGATGCCATCATGGTGGTGGTGTAAAGCGAGTTAGCCGACAGCAAATGCCGACGTTCCACCACCAAAGGAATTGCTGCCTGTTCCGCAGGTGCAAAAAACTGAGTCAGGGTGGAAACCAAAAATGTCACTCCCAGCATCAGACAGAATCCCGCAGGCAACCCCCCCAGCGATCCCCAGCCGTGAGAAATCCACAGCAGCGATGGCAAAGCCATCACTAAGCCACCGCGCAGGAGATTTGTAATTACCAGCACCGTTCGTTTCGGCCAGCGATCGACGAATACGCCCGCGACAGAACCAAACAACACAGCCGGGATGGTAAAGGCCATCATAATCGCCGATACCCAAGCGCTGATCGTCTGATTTTCTGTGTGAAATTGTCTGGCAATCAGCGCAATCATCAGCACTAAGTACACTTTATCCGCCAGTTGGGAAAAAACTTGACCGCTCCAGAGCGCCAAAAAGTTACGGTTTTTCAGAACAGGGACAAAACCAAGTTCGGCGACGGTTTCCTGATGAGAAGCTTCCTCTTTATCCTGGCTTTTTAGAGCGGATTCGGCCTCAGATTCTGTTGAAGCCAGACCGTTAGAGGTTGGTGGAACGAAGCCGTTTTTTTCTGCCAACAAGTCGTTGGATTCTACTATATCCTTCACAAAGGGTTTTTCTTTAAAAGAGGTTTCGCCCAGGTCAACATTATTTATCGATCGCTTATTTGCGTTTAAAGATAGATCGCTCACTGTAGTTGGCATCGATGCTGTTTCCTCCGTGAGGTTATTCTGAATTTGGGTAAGAGAAAATTTATAATTGGGAACCGGCGTATAGTCAGAATCTTTCCCATTCCCTATTCCCCATTCCCCATTCGCCAGTTCCGGTATTGCCTCCCTGAAGGTAGGGCGGCTAAGAAACAAAATAGGGTTTTCCAAATCAGAATCAAACCATTGCATCATGACTCAGGAGGAAATCGGCTCTTAAGCAAAAAAGGTATCCATCAAAGCAGCGGAGCGAATCTGCCGCCCAAACTGATATTGGGTATAGTGGCGCAAAATTCGTTCCACAGATAACCAGCTGGGGTTACAAAAAAGCAGATCGGATGAATTTTCTTGCATAGAAGGCAGTTGCGGCTTGGCTAGCTGCTGGAGTAGTGCCAGATCGATCGCGCAAAGCTGGGTATTGAGCGTCGGTGTTTCTTGCTGATGAACGACAGTCTGTAGGGGCGGGATGATTTCGCCTTGACTCTCTGCCATTTGGGCTCTTATGCCTCCTTTGGAATTGGTAGCATTTCCCTGGATAACAGCAACTGGCACTTCTTGTGCAGTGTACAGCGATCTCGACACCTTCAACCGCCCTCTCTCGGATAAACGCGCTAACGCTGGCAAACTTACCGTTCCACCAGCTGCGATGCTAAAACCGACACGCCAGTCGGCTGTCGTGAAGTCTGGTGTCAAAACCTGTTGGGTGACGCAACAAGCCTGCACCTGGGGAGCAATCCCGGAGAGAGCTAGGATGTGAAAGACGGCATGGGCAAGATGGGCTATGACAGTAAACGATTTATTGTCAGTCGTGCTGGGCAACTCCTCCAAACGCCCCAAATGTGTATTTAGCAAGCAAAACAGTTCTTCTTGAGGTTGTTCGCTCAAGGCACAGCAGAGTACCATTTCCGCCAGGTATTGGCTGGCAGCTAGTTTGGCCAAATTTTGACTGAGGCCGGGATAAGATTCTAATGTTTCCGCTTGAGTAATTTTATCGAGCGATCGCCCTTTGGCAATCAGCAGTTCGTTCACCACAAACAATGCACTCCTACCGCCCAGCTTAGAATGGTGCTTGCGAGAACCCGGTGCTACTGCCCGAATCATGCCAAATTCCGACGTCAAAATTGTCAGCACGCGGTCTGACTCGCCCAGAGGCATACTCTTGAGATTAATACCAGTTGCTTTGTAAATTCGACTCATTAGGGCTAGGGGCTAGGGCTAGAGGCTAGGGGCTAGGGGCTAGGGAAGAGGGAAGAGGGAAGAATCCTTCTAGTGACTTTTGAATGAGTGACTTTTGAATGAGTGACTTTTCTAGGGGCTATTCTTTGGGCTCCTTCTCCAGGTTATCGCGCTGATGTAGCAGATCGGGGCCGCGAGACGTGCCTAAGCGGGTGGCTCCGGCGATAATTAATTCGATCGCCTGGTCTATGGTGAGAATGCCTCCCGACGCCTTGATGCCAACACCTCCTTTAGTTACTTCCCTGAGCAATTTCACGTCTGCAACTGTTGCACCAGCGTACAAGCCGGTGCTAGTCTTCAAAAATTGCACACCAGCATCCATACATATTTCCGCAGCTAGTCGTTTCTCTGCATCTGTCAGCAGGGCGGTTTCTAAAATAGCTTTGACGGGTTGCCCGGTTTCCGAACAAATTTCGGCAATTTCCCGATGCACTTCGCTTGTTTTGCCAGTTTTCAACCATCCCAGATTGATAACGACATCTAACTCGGCGGCACCATTTTCTACTGCTTCTTGCGCCTCGTAAAGTTTCACTGCCGAAGTTGTCGCCCCGGAGGGGAAACCAATCACCGTACATACCTTCGGTGTCTTGCGGTGCAGAAACTCACCTGCTAAGCGCACGTTGGCGGGATACACGCAAACTGTCGCAAAGTCAAACCGTTCTGCTTCTTCACACCACTGCCGTACTCGATCCGGGGTAGCCGTTGGATTCAGCAGGGTGTGTTCTATAAATGGAGCAATATCAATGTCTGGCAGAGTCGCCGCCATCGCTGTTTCTCCTAATGGCCTATTGTTAACTTTTATCACAAAAATGAGTAAATCTGATGAAATTTCAGCCACTGGTAAGAAAAAAGCTCTGCTGTTGATGCGATCGCACTTAGACAACGCCCTAGCCAAGGATTAGTAAAAGTCTGCAAAAAACGGCTCTTCCGTGCTTACTATGCGATGGCAGAGGGGCAGAGAGGCAGAGGAGAAAAGAAATAAAAATGTTCTGATAATGAACAAAAACATAACAACTCCGAAAGATCCGTTAAATTTGTGTGCAGGTAATTTTTATATCTGAATTTATCCTTTTTCTTTAAAAGCTGTGTTACGCCTTTTCCTTGGCTCGATCGCGTGGGGACTCACGCCGTAACGTTGAGCCGCATGAGACATATTTAGTCCGAGTAATTCTTCATTTTCTAAATGTTTTTTTCTCTTAGGTTTAACTGGAGATATCCCCAATGCGCAGATAATTTCTGACGCTATTGCTTTTGCTAACAAAGGTGGAACTGAATTTCCCACTTGCCGAAAACCGTGCCATTTTGTCACGTGAAACCTGAACCAGTCGGGATAGGAGTGCAACCGCGCTGCTTCTCGTACAGTGATACATCGCGGTATGAATGGGTGAATCGGTCGAGGTGATGTGAAAGCACCGAGATTGCTAGCAGTTCCAGCTCTTAGGGTGTTACAAATTCCTTGGGGATTGAGTTTATAAAAGTGACTGATTTTTTCTATTTTGCCCGGTGCTGTTTCCTTAAATCTGTTAATAGCTTCTAGGGAGTGGTTAGTCCGCCAACTTGAAGTTAGTATTCTCCAATCAAATTTGCGTCCATAAGAATAATCTTTATCTACAGAATGGATACCTCGAAGTTTAAAAGCATAATCTGCTGTGGCTCTATTATACTTTGCAATAACCCAGTCTCTCTTCAACAAATCAGAATACATTTCTACTTTGGGTAAGTCTCCTATAGCATCCCAAACAGTTGGTACAGGTGGCAAAGAAAAGGAAAAATTTACATTATTTTTACCGGCTGTACGCTTGTTAATAGCTGTAATCGCTTCGGGATATTTGGGCAAAGATAAACCTTGACGACATCCCAGAATAAATAATCGGGAGCGATTCTGCGGTACTCCGTAATTGGCAGAGTTGAGAACTTTGTAATGATCTTCTACTTGATAGCCGTTTGCTCTAAAGTAATCGATAATTTCTAAGAGGAATACCTTATGCTTACCTAGCGTAAGTCCTGGCACATTCTCAAACACAAAAAACTTAGGATTTAGTTCGATAACTAAGCGATGAAAGTGAAATACAAGAGCATTGCGCGGGTCGTCTAAACCGCGTTTTCCTATTAACGAAAATCCTTGGCAAGGGGAACCGCCAAACACAACGTCGATATCGCGATCGCCAATCCCAGAACTCTCTCTAATTTCAGTGCCAGTAATGTTTGTGATATCCCGGCACAATATCGACCAAAATGGGAAGTTGAATTCGTGCGTGGCACAATGAATTGGGTCTAATTCCACAGCAGCTAGCACATCAAACCCAGCTTGTTCAAAGCCAAGGGTCATGCCACCAGCACCCGCGAATAAATCTACACCTATAGGTCGTTTTTTGCTGTCCATTCAATGTTTTCAAGTTATACCGCAGCCACTAGCTTAATGGGATTTTTATTAATTTAGTTTAGCATTTGTAAGTCTGTCGTGGCGTTGGCTCCATCGTGCCGGAGGCATTAATTAGGTCGGCAATAAAAAACAAAACTATGTAACGAAACATAGAATTTCTGTATTTGGTATGTTGTTGCGCTTTAGCGCTAAAGCGCAACAACATACCAATAAGAATTTATTTGCGCCGACCTATTTAGCACTTGCAGAGTTATTTTATTGGTTATTACCAAAAATGTCGGTGCAAGTGCCGATCCCCTACCCAGATTCCTAATTAAAGAAATCTCCTATCTAGCGCAACCAACCTCCTTTTTTACCTGAGTTTTGAAGAGAAATGCCGATCTTATTTGGGTTATGGAATAACTTCAAGCCTAAAGCCTTAGTTAATGGTCGATCGTCATCTATTACTAGCATTGCTGTCAATGCCTGGGCTACTCGGTCATAATTAGGTTGAGCTTTGAGGCGTTCGGAGAGAGAACTTATACTATTATTGATGAGGTTTTGCGCTTCGGCGTCATCTTTGACTGTAGCCAGTCGTGCGTACAGCGAGTTTAGTTCTTCTCGCAGTAAGCTCATATCCTGAGAATTCGGGAGTTCTTTGAGCATTTGAGCGATCGCACTCTGGGTATCTCTAGCCACCGTCCCTGCGCTAACTTGGCTGTACACAGCCTCTGGAACGTTAACTGCCGCCACGTTAGCTGGTTGTGGCGCTGGCATGAAAAGCATTAAGGTCGAATAAACTACACACTGCACGCACATAACTTGACTCCTGCTACTCTTCGTTTACAAGACTTTACCAACTTCAGCGTAACGAAGTGGTTTCGGGTTTACCAGTGGGTTGAAAAGGGGTGTACTTTCCTCCTAAAGCTTCCACGATCGATCGCGTATTGGCAACCATCATCTTGATATACGAATCCCCGTCACTACCGACAGCACCGATTGAATCAGAATAAAGTTGCTTAGGCGCTAATTTTACCCCAGCTTCCTGGGCTACAGTCTTAATCAAAGCGGGATTAATTGTTGTTTCTGCAAAAATGGCTGGGACACCCGCCACCTTAACCGACTCTACCAGTCGCCGCACTGTTTGGGCACTGGGTTGTTCCTCCGTGCTGATCCCGATCAAAGTACCGACAACCGCCATCCCATAAGCGCGGGCATAATATTGAAAGGCATCGTGCGTCGTCACCAATCTACGCTTGTCAGCTGGGATAGTAGCAATCTGCTGCGTTATCCATGTATCCAATTGTTTTAATTCACTGGTGAGTCGTGCCGCATTCTGGGTAAATTTCTGTTTGTCTTCCGGTGATAACTCAATCAACCCATCGCGAATCGCATTCACCATCTGAATTACATTATCCGCATCACCCCAAACGTGGGGATCTGGCACTACTTCCCCTTTGCCTTTGTCTAGTTGCAAAGATTTTACCGCTTCCCCCACGGCTAGCTTACGCGCTTTCATGCCACTGGCGTTCATCAGCTTAATCAATCCCGGTTCCAGGTTGTAGCCATTGTACAGAATCAGGTTAGCTTTTTCCAAAGCTACACTGTCTGCCGGTACGGGTTCGTAAACGTGGGGATCGGCCCCTGGTTGCAGAATTCCCTTAAGCTGAATTTCCTCTCCTCCTACTTCTTCTGTCAAGTCGGCAATGATGGTGCTGGTTGCGACTACACTCGGCTTGCCGTCTGCGGCTGTATTGCTGGTTGTCTGAGTACATCCACTCAGCCAGAGTGCGAATAAGATACTAGCTGCCGCCAACCATTGATGTCTGCTGCTTCTGTGAGTAATCACTTTTCTCTATCTTTAGTATTGCTTCCTTTTATAGATGTTTTCATAATTGTTTCATTTTTACACTATGCTCAGAGATAGCAGTATTTAGGAGGGCAGTATGAACACGGTTAGTTGGTCAGGGGACAGGCATTGGAGTCAGATGGTATGCGATCTTAGAGATGTAGCAGGCGAGAGGTCTGCCCTACACCCAACAATAACAATCAGTAAACTGAGCGCTCAGTACCGCACGGTAGAGGCGTTGCGGGATGTTAGTTGCGTGGCGAATAGCGGAAGGCTAACTGGGATTATTGGCCCAAACGGTGCTGGAAAGAGTACCATGCTCAAAGCGATGCTGGGATTGATTCCCGTTAGTGGGGGGACGGTGCTGTACGACGCTAAACCTTTGATGGATCAACGCGATCGCATTGCTTATGTGCCACAGCGGACGCAAATCGACTGGACTTACCCTGCTACTGTCTGGGATGTGGTGATGATGGGTAGAGTCAGGAAAAGTGGCTGGTTTCGCCGTTTTTCAGGTGTAAGTCGGCGAATTGCCCAAGATGCGCTAGAACGGGTGGGGATGAGTGGATATTGCGATCGTCCGATCGGACAACTTTCGGGAGGACAACAGCAGCGGGTATTTTTAGCTAGAGCTTTAGCTCAAGAGGCAGATATTTTCTGTTTTGATGAGCCGTTTGCTGGCATTGACCAAAAAACTCAGTCTATAATTTTTAATATTTTCCACGAACTTGCTCGCGCCGACAAAACTGTTATCGTAGTCAACCACGACTTAGGCGAGTCTATTACTCACTTTGACGACTTGATTTTGCTGAATACAGAATTAATTGCTGCTGGTTCTCGCCAACAGGTACTAACTCAGGAAAATCTATATCGTGCTTATGGCGGTCAGGTAGGTTTTTTTGCTGGCGAAGCTGCTTAGTTGTGGAGGAGATAAGGACTTGCTGGCAATAAATGGCATCAGGATGATACGCCACATATCCTATCTCTTGACGGTAAACCTTTAACGAATGTGCGGCTAAACGTGCTGGCATTTACCGCCAATTATTACTTGACTGATGTTCTGCAAGTGGAGAATGGGCCTACGCAAGTTATACCTGGTTCCCATTTGTTTGGAAAACTTTGTGATGGTGATATTGCGGGATATGAAGATAAAATTTATAGCTGTTTAGGGGCTATGGGTTCTGTTGTGTGTTTCAATAATCAAGTGTGGCATAGAGGTTCGAGAAATGATTCGCAGGTGACTAGATACATTACACAGGTGACTTATGCTAAAAGGTTAGTCGGACATAAGTATTATCCATTTATGAATTACCAAATGCCTAGTCATTGTTACGAAGGTGCAAGTTCGAGGTTAAAACAATTATTGGGATTTTTGCCCAATGGTGCTTACGGGTGATCGCCTATTCTTCCTTTAATAGTATGTTAGAAGCGTTAATTGAGCCATTGCAATACGGTTTCATGCAGCGATCGCTCATCGTTGCCATTTTAGTCGGTTTGTTGTGTGCTGTCGTCGGCAGTTATTTGATGGTGCAGCGGTTAGCTTTGCTGGGAGATGCGATCAGTCACTCGGTTTTGCCGGGATTGGCGATCGCATTTATGCTGGGGGCCAATATTTTTGTCGGCGCGTTTATTGCTGGGGTTTTGAGTACGATGGCGATCGCTTGGATTAGGACGCGATCGCCTATCAAAGAAGATGCCGCAATGGGGATAGTTTTCTCTGCCTTTTTTGCCCTCGGCATTACCTTAATTACTCTCATCCAAAAAAGCAATAAAATCGACCTCAATCACTTCTTATTCGGCAATATCTTGGGTGTCACCAGCGACGAAGTTTGGAATACCGCTTTCATTGCCGCAATAGTTCTATTAGTTGTCGGTTTATTGTATAAAGAATTGCTGTTTTACACCTTCGACCCTTTGGGCGCTCAAGCAGTCGGATTGCCAGTAAATTTGCTCAATTTTGGCTTGATGCTGCTCATAGCATTAACGATAGTTGCCAGCATGAAAGCTGTGGGAGTCATCCTAGTTTTATCTTTACTAATCACACCAGGAGCAACCGCCTATTTGTTAGTCAAAAGATTGCATCAAGTGATGATGCTTGGTGCTGCAATTGGGATTATTTCCAGTATCAGCGGGATGTACTTGAGCTACTTCTTCAATTTACCTTCTGGCCCTGCGATCGTATTAGTAGCATCGGGCTTGTTTGTACTGGCGTTGTTATTTAGCCCCAGTTACGGAATCTTCACGCAACGCCATTCCGATAGTGGGGCATTGCTGCTGTGGAGAGAAATAAAACAATTGATTCGTTGATAAAATCAAGGAAGGGTGCCAAATCTTACTTTTCACTCTCTCCGGCTCTTGAGAGGCTTTGAACCCACATTGGGCTGGGGGATGTTTGAGGTTGAGTAGCATTGCCACTTCTCCTGCAAAGAATGTATTGACAATGTAAATACATAGCACCTATACTACAAGGTATGGATGTGCATTTCGTACTCAATGGTATCGCCTTCGTTTGGAATGACGAGAAAGCTCGGATTAATCCCAAAAATCATGACGGCATAACATTTCAGCAAGCCGCAGAAGCCTTCTTCGATCCGCTTCTAGTGGTGGTTGATGCAAGCCGCAATGATGAAGAGCGAGATGCTGTTATTGGCTTGGACAGACGTTGGAATCTTTTGTACGTCGTCTACATTGAGCGTGAAAATGACATGATTCGCATCGTTTCGGCTCGTGAAGCGACACGCAAGGAGCGTGAATATTATGAAAGTTGAGGCATTGAAAAAGCGGCTAGATAGAAATCGCCCAATGGCAACTATCACTATTCGCATTCCCGAAGATGTGATTGAAGATTTAAAGCGAGTAGCACCATTGCTGGGGTTTTCTGGTTATCAGCCATTGGCGCGTGCCTATATTGGACAAGGACTTCGCTCCGATCTTGAGCGTCTAGAAGGTGATACGGTCTCTGCACTCATTGCAAGTTTGAAGCGTCATGGTGTGAGTGATGAAGTTATCCATGAAGCACTCAACGAAGTCACTCAGCAGTAGCTCTAAGCCCTTATCTCATCGATTGGAACAGGATATTTGCGGGCAGATGTTATCGCCAATACCAGTTTCTACTTGGAGGGTAGCGTGTTCGATGCCGAAGCGATCGTGAAGATCCTGGGTTACCTTAGCTAAAAAAGCATCGCCGGGATGTCCTTCCGGTATCACCAAATGAGCGGTGAGTGCTATCTCAGTTGTACTCATTCCCCAGATATGCAAGTCGTGGACTTGAGCCACACCAAGGAGTTCAGACAAGTAAGTTTGCACAGCCAACAGCCTCGCAGATAACAAACCCACTGTTGAGGGCAATGCCGATCGCAAAGGCGCGGCTGTAATTTGCTTGCTCATGGTTGTGATGATTGGACATATTCGGGCCAGATAGTTTCTGGGCTGTTAAACCATAATAAACTAGATTGTTGGTTATAGATAAATTTTCGTCAAGCTCATGTTAAAAATTTGGCATTATGGCTATATTTTGATATAGTTTATATTCTACAACGCTAAGTTAGCGTCCGCTCTTTGGTCAAGTATTTAGGATATTGAGCGAACCTAGCAACACCTAAAAAAAAGAAAGATTTCATGGGGGATAATCTGAAAAAGGCAGTTTTTATATGTGGAGCGGGTCACTCTGGTTCTACGCTTTTAGGACTCATCCTCGGTAGCCACAGCGATTCTTTTTATTGCGGAGAGGCCAAAAATACTCTGTTCTTAGGAAATAAGAACAAACCAATCACAAAAAGGGTTTGCAAAATTTGCGGTGTTGATTGTCCCGTGTGGGGTAACTTTGCGATCGACGAGTCCAACCTCCTCTACGAACAAGTATCGGTAAAAACCCAAAAAACGACGATCGTTGACTCCACAAAAGATACCACCTGGATAGAAACACAACTAAAAAAACTTAAAAACACCGAATGGCAGCCTTTTCTAATATTTTTGCAAAGAGATGGTAGAGCCGTCATCAACTCCTGGATTAGAAAGAAACCCGAAAAAGATATTAAAGAACAAATTATCAAATGGATAATCCAAATTCAAGATACGAACGAAATGTTTAAAAGCTTTACATACAAAAAGATCAAAATTCGCTACGAAGAGTTGGCAACACAGCCAGAAGCAGTCATTCAAAGAATTTGTGATTTTTTACAAGTAGACTATCAGCCAGAATTGCTTAATTTTTACGAACACAATCATCATCCCCTTGGTGGAAATAATGGCACTCAATTTTTGATAGCAAACGCGCAGAATCAACAAATAAACTCAAGAGTTTTAAGCCTGAATAAATCTCGGACAAATTATTACGAAAATCATGAATTTGGAATTGCCTTAGATTTGCGTTGGCAGAGAGAACTCGCTCCAAGCATTGAACGATTATTTGAAGAAATGGCAGGTCAAGAGAACGCCGAGATGAAATGGGAAGTTTAAAAGATGATGTCGAATGAAATTTTATTACCAATAATTGACAAGAATATCTTACCAAGTAATAGGCCAGCAAACGAGGAATTAAAGAAATGACAAATTTAGGAGCGACGCCAAAGGAAGATAACAGAGAATTACATAAAAAGCAACCCGCAATGATCTTTGGCTGTGGTTTATCCCGGACTGGGAATAAAAGCCTTGGTGATGCCTTAAGAGTATTAGGATATAAGTCTGTGAAATATCCTAAATCTATAGATGATTTGGTCAGCGAGTATAATGCCGCTGTTGACATCACAGTTGTGGCTTGGCTTGACGAGCTGGATGTCCGATTTCCCGATGCTAAATGGATATTAACCATTCGAGATATAGAATCCTGGCTAAAATCATCTGAAAGATGGTTTGGTCGTTCATTAGATGAATATCCTGAATATAAACAAGATTATCTGCGTCACTATAGGCGAATGGTTTATGGATCTGATACTTTTGATGCTAAACTGTGGCAATCTGTTTATCACCAGCATATTGAGAGAGTGGCGAACAAATTTAAGGCCCGATCGGGCCAGTTGTTAGTTATGAATATATGTCAGGGAGAATCCTGGGAAAAATTATGCACTTTCATTGGCAAGGAGATACCCAATGCACCATTTCCAAGCATCAGCTAAAGAGGAAAAGGCAGGTTTTATTGGTAGTCGATGAAAGTGCGATCGCTTTCTAATGCGCGGAGAATTAGTTGCTATAGGCAATTGTAGTGGAGAAGGTAATGAAAAAAGTTGACATTGTTTTTAGAACGGTTGGAGAGAGAACCTCAAAAATTGCTCTTGAATTGGCTATCAAAAATATTCAGCCTAATCAAGTGCATATTATTGAAAATATTAAACCTTTTTCTAAAGCAGTTCAGGAAATGCTGAGGATAGAATATGATTGCGATTTTGTCGTCTTCATGGATGCAGATTGCTTGATTATGGAAGATATGGTTCCTTTCCTCCAAAGTAATACCCAACCTTATATAGACTGTTACGTTTTGGATAAATTTAGAGGTAAAATTCATTGCGGCGTACACATAACGCGACTAGATGTCGTGCAGGCTATGCAAAGAATAGAAGCGCCAAAAGACGAGCGTAAGCATATACTAAGACCTGAATCAAGAGTGCGAAATTTGGCTCTTAAACAACTTAATCTGGGAATTAATTTTGCCCAATTTCACATTTATCATGATTTTTTTCAGTTCTATCGTGACATTTTTTGCAAGTATGCCTTGAGAGAACTGAGAAGTCGTAATTCTTATCGGCAAGCCAAATTCAATATTAATATAGAAGATTGGGATATGGAGGCTGAAGACGAAGATTTTTATGTTGCTAAAGCCGCTGTTTTACACGCGAGAAAAAGTATTAAAGAAAATGCCTCTTCTCAGGAAGTCGCCAACTATATAGAAGCTCTACCTAACATTGCGATCGCAGAATTAAGTCAGATGAACGTCACCGAAAAAGCAGCTTTTCCCTGCCAAGAGTTAGATGCTTTAGAAGCAGAACGCCAAGTCAAAAAAACACCCAAAAGTAAGAAAATGAAAGTTTTTGGAATTGGCTTGAGTCGAACGGGGACTAAAAGCTTAACGGTAGCTTTGAATATGTTGGGAATTCATGTCATCCACTACCCAAATGACGAAACAACTTTAAAGGAATTGAGGGCAGGAAACTACGATCTTTCTATATTGAATGATTGGGAAGGAATAGCAGATATAACCGTCGCTCCTTTTTATGCTCAGCTAGATAAAATGTTCCCAGACAGCAAGTTTATTCTGACGGTACGTGACAAAGAATCATGGTTGAGGTCGATTAAAAGGAAATGGGATAAAAAACCCGTATTTGAGGAAGATACTGATAAAGATCCTCAAATGCAGATCAGAAGGTTTTTGCGATCGGCTGTTTATGGAACATACACTTACAACGAAGAACGGCTGTCCTACGTCTACGACCTGCATTACAAAAACGTCATGGAATACTTTAAAGACCGTCCCGAATCTTTGTTAGTTATTAATATTTGTGCGGGTGAAAATTGGGAAAAGTTATGTCCATTTTTCAATCTTCCCCTGCGGGACGAACAATTTCCGGTGATGAATCGCAAGTCTGTATTGAGTAAAATACAATTATAATGAAGGGATCGAGATCGAGCCAACTTTCCAACTTAGGAGTTTTCCTAGTTAGAATTAAGGTGTGAAAGACTTTTTTATTATGGAATAAATTATAAGTGCAAGCCAACCTCGTTCTCAAGATTGCCGCTAATTCTGATGACTTGAAGCTGACAACCTCGGTGAAGAAGCTGTCCGATCGCCTTTTCAGCTATGCTTGGCAAAACAAAACACCTTTTTTTATATCTCTGGGGATTATTTTTTGTATTTCCTTTCTCCAAGTTCTGATTCCCCAGATCGTCCGCTATGCGATCGATTCTGTGATTCCAGACAAAAATTTTGATGCCTTGCCTTGGGTGGCGGGGGCCATTCTCTTAATTTCTCTTCTAGTTGGTGTTTTGAATTTCCTCCGCAGTTACATGATGTCTGTGTTTGGACAGAGAACAATTGAAAACATTCGCAACGATTTATACAGACACATTCAGAAGCTTTCAATCAGCTTTTTCGACAACCATAGGACAGGCGATCTGATGTCGCGGTTGGGACAAGATATCAATGCGATCGGCAATTTAGTTACGGCTGATCTTCCAGAAATTTTTGCTGATAGTTTTACGGTTTTGGCGATTATTGTTTATCTATTCAGCGCGGATTGGCAAATCACGCTATTACTCGTATTCACCTGGCCTTTAATGATTTATACAATCCAGCTTTTTGGAAAGTTTATGCGGGGTGCTTATCGGGATGTTCAGGATTCAGCCGCAGCGGTCAATAATCATTTGCAAGACACAATATCTAATATCAGCGTTATTAAATCTTTTGGTAACGAGCAGTATGAAATAGACCGTTTTTCAGACCAGAGTCGGAACTACATGGAAGCTAATATTCGCGCAGTTCGTCTTTGGTCTGTTTTCTTTCCCATCATCGATGTTTTAAACAACCTTAGTAGCCTCATCGTTCTAGTTTTCGGTTCTTGGGAAGTGATGGTGGGGCGTTTGACTATTGGCGAATTAGCCGCGTTTCTTGCCTACATCAATCAAGTCAATCAGCCTATTCGACGTTTCAGTAAAGTAATGAATGTTGTGCAAAGAGCCGTAGTGGCATCGGAGCGGGTTTTTGAAATTATGGAGACTAATCCAGAGGTAAAAGAGAAGGAAGATGCTGTTAATCTGACATCTGTACAGGGTCGCCTCAAGTTTGAAAATGTTGAATTTGCCTACAAAAACGGTGAACCTGTCCTGCGCGACTTTAACTTGGAGATTCAACCGGGGATGAGGGTTGCTTTAGTGGGGTCTTCGGGTGCGGGAAAAAGTACGGTTGCCAAATTAGCCGCTAGGTTTTATGACCCTACAAATGGTTTGATTTTGATTGACGATCGCAAACTACAAGATGTATCCATAGAGTCGCTGCGAGAGCATATAGGAATTGTTTCTCAAGAAACTTTATTGCTATACGGCACGGTGCTAGATAATATTGCTTATGGGAAGTTAGACGCTACAAAAGAAGAGATTATAGAAGCGGCTAAAGCAGCTAATGCCCACGATTTTATTATGCGTTTTCCTGATGGGTATGATTCAATCATTGGCGAACGGGGAGTGAGGCTGTCGGGGGGTCAAAGGCAGCGTTTGGCGATCGCCAGAGTTTTGCTCAAAAATCCTCGCTTTGTTGTGCTTGATGAAGCAACTTCGGCGCTAGATAGTGAGTCGGAAAATCTGATTCAAGAGTCTTTAGAAAAGCTATTTAAAGGCCGTTCTAGCTTAGTGATCGCTCACCGCCTTTCTACTATCCACAATGCCGATGTCATTGTTGTGATGGAACAAGGGCGCATCGTAGAAACCGGAACTCACGCAGATTTAATCTCTAAAGGAGGACGATATGCTCAGCTTCATTCTCTACAATTTCCTCAAAAAGAAAGTTTACCTGAACAAACAGATATTGAGTTGTAAAAACTGGATAAGTCTTAAAGAAATCTGGTTTTTGTTCAACCATCACCCCTACCATTAATCTGATAAGGTATTATACCAATTATCTAAAATACTGCTACAAATTCGATCCCCCCTAACCCCCCTTCAAAAGGGGGGAACCGGAATTAAAGTCCCCCTTTTGAAGGGGGATTTAGGGGGATCTGTAGCAAACTATTATAAAAACGATATTCCGCATCTAAATCGAATACAAGGACGGGCAGGATGCCCATCCCACAAGAGAGCTTCAGAAAAACTGACTGTGAAATTAGATGCGTAGCAGCTTATACTAAAAGTGTATAACAGCAGATATTTGGATAAGGTTATGAACGCCCCTACAATCGCCTTACCTCCTACCCTCAAATTGAAAATCGATTTAACTGAAGAGCAGTATTTTCAGATCTGTCAAAACAACCGCGATTTAAGATTTGAGCGCACAGCCAAAGGAGAATTACTAATTATGCCACCTACAGGCAGTGTTACTGGCAACCGTAACTTCGATCTCGCCGTTGAGCTAGGAATCTGGAACAAACAAACTAAACTAGGCAAAGGTTTCGACTCGTCAAGCGGCTTCACATTGCCCAACGGTGCGGAACGTTCCCCTGATGTATCGTGGATTAAGCAAGAGCGTTGGGACGCTTTAACCCCAGAACAACAACAGAAATTTGCTCCCATTTGTCCTGATTTTGTAGTCGAGTTACGCTCTCCTACCGATACCCTAAAAGAATTGCGGGAAAAAATGCAAGAATACATCGACAACGGTGCGAGATTGGGTTGGTTAATTGACCGAAAAAATAAGCGTGTAGAAATTTACCGCCCCAATCGAGATGTGGAAATACTCGAAAATCCGGCAACTCTTTCCGGTGAAGATGTGTTACCTGGTTTTGTCTTGGATCTCAAACCAATTATGTCTTAATTTCAAAGATCGGAAACCCGGTTTCTTCAATAAACCGGGTTTCTGAGGTTTACTTTATGGCAGAGAAACCGGGTTTCTCCAAGAAACCGGGTTTCTGGGGTTTACTTTATGGCAGAGAAACTGGGTTTCTGGGCTACAGGAGGAAACCTGATATGATGAGGGTATAAAGCGGAGGGCAACCTCCTTAAGGGCCTGAGTGAGCAGGTATCCATTGTATTATTGGTATCGTTTCCAGGGAATAGGATTTTGAAAATTGAATAGTATTTTGGTTCGGGCAGTAACCATATTAAGTTGAGCTATCCGTTTGTGCAGTCTGCGATGAGGAAAAGAGGACATTCTGACGGTTACCTTTTTTTAGAAAAGAGATATAAACTTGAGGCTTAAAAATTCCATCACAGTCCCCCATTTTAGTTAGAGAAAGCAAAAGAATCCAAATTATGAATACCACTGACTCTTCGGTTCAAACTGAATCCCCGCCTCCTGCTACAGCAGAACTCGATCGCGATCGTCCAAATGAAGACAAACTATATCCGATTGTCTGTATTGGAGCGTCTGCTGGTGGACTGGAAGCATTTACGCAGTTACTTAAGGCTCTAGAGATCGATACCGGCATGGCTTTTGTGCTGATCCAACACTTAGACCCCAATCATAAAAGCTTGTTGACCCATATCCTTTCCCAATCGACTAAAATGTCGGTTAGGCAAATCGAGGATGGTATGGCAGTAGAACCTAACTGCGTCTACGTCATTCCGCCTAATAAAAAAATGGCTATTATCGGGGGTATTTTGAAACTCATGCCCCGCGAGAAGATTGAAGGAAAGTATATGCCGATCGATGCTTTCCTGCAATCCCTGGCAAAAGAGCGGGGGAACAAAGCGATCGCAGTAATTCTGTCGGGAATGGACGGAGACGGCACTCTGGGGGTGGAGGCAATCAAAGCCGAGGGCGGCATTACCTTTGCCGAGTGTGAAGAAACAGCGAAATACGATAGTATGCCAAACACTGCTGTTGCCAGCGGTCATGTAGATTTTATCCTGCCCCCTCAAAAAATCGCCCTCGAGCTGGCGAAGATCGGTCGCCATCCCTATGTCGCCGGGACCTCATCGTTGGAAACAACGGATGAGTTACCTTTGTCAGATCCGAACCTTCTAGAGCAGATTTTCACGTTGCTGCGAACCAGCACCGGGGCTGATTTTACTCATTACAAGCACGCCACTATCAAGCGACGGATCATGCGCCGCTTGGTTATACACCACTTTCAAAAGCTGGAGGATTACGTCGCTTATCTCCAGAAAACACCGCCGGAAGTGGCGGCTTTGTACCAAGACCTCCTGATCCCTTTCACCACTTTTTTCCGCGACCCCGAATCTTATGAAGCGTTAAAGAACAAAGTCTTTCCCAAGCTGATGATGGATAGACCGCCAGAAGCATCCATCAGGATCTGGATACCTGGGTGTTCCACAGGTGAGGAAGCTTACTCTATGGCTATATCCTTGCTGGAATTTTTGGAGGATCTGCCTACCCTACCTCAAATCCAGATTTTTGCCACGGATATTAATGAAAAAGCGATCGAGAAAGCGCGTGCAGGCATATACCCAGACAAGCTTTTGCTTCATGTCTCAGAGGAACGTAAAGAACGCTTTTTTGTCAAGACAGAGGACGGCTACCAGCTTAGGAAGAGGATTCGCGATATGTGCGTCTTTGCCAAGCAAAACGTCAGCCAAGACCCGCCTTTCTCCAAGCTGGATCTGATCAGTTGCCGGAATATGCTGATTTATCTAAGCGCAGTTTTACAGAAGAAGGTCATACCGCTGTTCCATTATGCGCTCAAATCCACAGGCTTTCTGATGCTGGGAGCATCAGAGGGAACGGGCGGATTCTCCGATCTGTTTGGCTTGGTGGACAAAAAGTACAAGATTTATTCCAGAAAACTAGCAGTCCCTCAGTTGAATTTTGAGTTTACTACCAGCAACTATCCACTACAGAAATCAAACACTACCAAGAGGATGAACGAGGACATCTCGAAGGGATCGGATCTGCAAAAAGAGGCCGATCGAATCGTCTTGAATAAATACGCCCCTGTCGGTGTGGTGATCGATAACGAGCTGGAAATTCGGCAATTTCGGGGAGAGGTTAGTCTTTATCTAGAACCCGCTCCAGGAGCGGCCAGCCTCAACCTCCTGAGAATGGTACGATCGGGCTTTTTGTTAGATCTGCGTACAGCGATTCATAAGGCGAAAAAGCAGAATATCGCGATTAGAAGAGAAGGCTTGCAAGTCAAATGTAACAATGAATTCAGGACGGTCAATATTGAGGTGATTCCTTTTAAGCCTCTAGCCTCCTCTGAAGGCTACTTCTTGGTTTTGTTTGAGGATGTTACTCTACCAGATGTTCCTCAGTCCAAGGCGAACAAGACTCTTCAGGCAAAGCAGGGAACCGTTTTGGCAGACCAAGAGCGCGAGATTCTCCAACTTCGGCATGAGCTTGCTAGCACGAGGGAGTATCTGCGATCCATTATCGAAGAACAGGAGGTCGTCAACGAAGAACTCAAAGCCTCCAGTGAGGAAGTCTTGTCGAGCAATGAGGAATTCCAAAGCACGAATGAGGAACTGGAAACTGCCAAAGAAGAGATTCAGGCGACGAATGAAGAACTGAACACGATTAACGACGAACTGCGACATCGGAATCTGGAATTGAATCAGGTCAACAACGATCTGAATAATCTGCTCGATAGTGTTAGCATCCCCATCGTCATGCTGGGAAAAGATTTGTGCATCCGACTTTTCACTCCGAGCGCGAAACCGGTGCTAAATATATTGCCTACGGACATCGGACGATCGATCGGCGATATTCGTACCCATATCAACGTCCCCAATTTGCAGAAGTTGATATCTGATGTGATCGAGACCGCCAGCATAGTTGAACTTGAGGTGCAGGACCGATCGGGCCATTGGTATGACCTGCGAATACGGCCTTATAAGACCGCAGATAATAAGATTGAGGGTACAGTAATGGCGTTGGTGGATATTGACGCCCTCAAACGAAGCGCCGATCTGCTTAAGGAAGCTCGCGATTATGCTCGATCGATTGTGGAGACAGTGCGATCGCCCCTAGTCGTCCTGGATGCAGAATTGCGCGTGAAGACGGCGAATCCCTCTTTCTATCAAACTTTCCAGGTAACGCCAGAAGAAACAGAGCAGAATTTACTCTGCGATCTGGGTAACCGTCAGTGGGATATTCCCAGACTGCGCCATCTGTTATCAGAGGTAATCTCAAACAACACTTCCCTCAACGACTTGGAAATTAACCATAATTTTTCAAACATTGGCGACAAGACGATGCTGATCAATGCCTGCAAAATCGTTCATAAAAGCGGCTCTACACAGGCGATCCTGTTTGCTATTGAAGATATTACCGATCGCAGGCAAATTGAGGAGAAGCTACATCAGATACTAATTTCCTCCCAATCAGCCCGCGAGACGGCTGAGGCGGCCAACCGCGCTAAGGATGAGTTCCTCTCCATCCTCTCTCACGAGCTGCGGAACCCCCTCAGCGCCATCATGGGTTGGTCTAAGCTGCTGCTTACCAAGAATTTAGACGAAACCCAGACCGCTCGTGGGCTTGATGTAATTCAGCGCAGCGCACAGGCGCAAAATAAGCTGATTGAGGATATCTTAGACATTTCGCGCATAACTACTGGTAAAATCCGCCTGAATGTCCGCACAGTTAACCTCGCTTTTATCCTTGAGGAAGCGATCGATATTGTGCGTCTGTCTGCTGACGCTAAGCAAATTCGACTTGAATTGGTGCTTAACTCTCAAATAGCCACACTGGGCGATCCAGACCGCTTGAGGCAGGTGTTCTGGAATCTGTTTTCCAACTCCATCAAGTTCACCCCAACCGGGGGACGGATTGAAGTTAAACTGGAAAAATTGCCGATTGAAAATCAAAACCCAGCCGATCCTCTGCAATCTGAAATTTACCAAACCTCCTATGCCCAGATCCAGATGAGCGATAACGGCATAGGGATTTCACCTGAGTTTTTGCCTTATGTGTTCGATCGCTACCGCCAAGCCGATCGTACAAGCACAAGATCCCACAACGGACTTGGACTGGGCCTAGCCCTAGTTCGCTACTTGGTAGAACTGCACGGCGGAACTGTCGGCGCGGCAAGTCTGGGCGAGGGACTGGGAGCAACTTTTACGGTGGAACTGCCCCTGCAAGCCGTCTCCCAGGAATAGCACGACACGGATATACACACACGGCGATTCGATCGCACCGGACTGATTGTAGGGGCGGGTTTAGACGACAATTCTTGATGACAACAGACAACCTCGTCACAAAACCCGCCCCTACCATGCAATATCGATACAACCGGACACGATATGACTGGGTAGAAGAGTTTCCGTATTTAAATGTGCTTTATAGCAACCGATGAGTCAGTTAGGACGTTCTTAATCCCTGAATAGTGTGCCGCAATTCGATCGTCTTCTGCCCCCAACCAATGTAATTTTTTGTTACTACAATAGCAAAAATCGGGAGTTGTTGATAACCTGGTAAATCTAGCCAGTCCATTGAGTATCCAGAGCCATTAAAATGTATTGTAGAGTTTGCTATCCTGTGTAAAATGATAAACTAGATACATAAATTTGAATAATACTAACTCAGAAAGATGGAAAGAATACTAGACACGCTCTTAATACAAATAGCTAGGCTGTTTACAGCTAGTTTGTTTAAAATAGGAGATTACCCTGTTTCAATCAGTTCAATGGTCGAACTGATTATATCCCTATTAATAGCTATTTACATTTCTAACGCTCTGAGCAATTTTCTCAAAGAGCGGCTGCTTGTCAGAATAGGAATTGACGAAGGAAACCGAGAAGCGATCGCGGTAATTGTTCGTTATGTGACAGCAGCATTAGGCATTATCATCGTTCTGCAAAGTGTTGGATTTAACCTGGGATCTTTGGCCATATTAGCAGGTGGTTTAGGAGTTGGTCTTGGTTTCGGCGTACAGGATTTAACAACAAACTTCGTCAGCGGTTTGACATTACTGGTAGATCGACCTGTCAAGGTGGGAGACTATATTGAATTAGAAAATTTGATGGGAACTGTCAAGAAAATATCTATTCGCTCTACCATCATCAAAACAAATGATAATTCTTCTGTAATCGTTCCCAACAGCACTATGATTGGGAACAAAATTGTTAACTGGAGTTACGATAGTTCAAACTTCTGTCTGCGAATACCCGTAGCAGTAGCCGATGACAACGACCCTTTATTAGTAACAGAAGCACTTATAAGGGCTGCCTACATGGAATCGGCAGTTTTATACAATCCCAATCCCAGAGTATTATTTTTAGGATTTGGGGAAGAAGGACTTAAATTTGAACTCTTGGCTTGGATCGAGCAGCCCAATCAAAGAGAATTAATTAAAAGTTCTTTGTATTTTGCAATTGAGTATAACTTCCGCAAACAAGGAATCAATTTACCCTCCGAAGACAGGCATTTATGGTTACGGAATCCAGAAGTTTTGGCTGGCTTGTTCCAGAAAGCCGAGCCGAGAGATGACATTGACAAAGATGGAACTCAAGCTACAGAACGTGAGCCAAATTTGCAGCTTGTTCCTGTTCCTAAAAAGCAATTATCCCTCAGCGACTTAATGCGCCAGATAGTATACTTTAAAAATCTTAACGACATCGAATTGCGGAAATTAATTGAAGCGGGATATCGGCAACGGCTAGCGCCATCCCAAATTCTATTTCGCGAAAATGACCCTGGCGATGCTTTTTATATCATCTTGTCAGGATCTGTAGAAGTTTTTGTAGAAAAAATTGACAAACATCTTACCAACCTGGCAGCAAGTCAATTTTTCGGAGAACTTGCTTTAATGCTGGGAATCCCTCGAACTGCCACTGTCAAAGCCCTAGAAGAAACATTTGTGTTTGCTATAAACAAAACGGGGTTCCAAAAACTCTTAAAAGAGCATCCTGAGTTTTACGAGCAGATAGTTAAAGAGTTAGGAAAGCATCAAGAAGAGCTAACCGCTAGACAAAAACAACTACGAGAAATGGGTTTGGTAGATGCAGCCGAAGACGACCAAAATCCTGTAGTTTGGGTGCGAAAACGGCTAATAAACCTTTTTAACCTTTAACTTAGACCCAGCAACCGGATTTGATATCATATCTACCGTCCCCCATACAGGTGACTGGAATGTTATAAATGAACTTGCACAACGCTTAATATTGGAGTATGCCAAACTATATTTGCTTTGGCGTGTCCATAGAGCGTATCGTATTAAACGAGAGTAACCGCTAAATATTTAAGGCAGGCACCAATGATTGCTATCTTGGACTTCCCAACTGTACTAGCAGCGTCCTTATCCTTTCTCCCAGATAACTTGGGCCGTTTCGTGGCCGCCTTGATCGTCGAGGCAATTGTCGCTTTCGTACTGTATATAGCGCTTTTCTATATACTGCGAGCCTTGTTTCGCCAAATGGAAAGCGATGTAGCCCTCGTTAGCCTGACTGTCTCGCGTATCCCAGTTCTAATTATTTTCATCCTTGTCAGCCTAAAATTCTCCTTTCGACAGTTAGGCTCAAGTCCCGTCATTGATTTGTTTCAGAGAGGGTTCAGCGCCTTCCTGGTTCTGACTGTGACCCACTTGATTGCGCGGCTATTTACTGAAGTAGTTGTCTACTACTTGAAAGCATACGCTAGAAAAAGCGAAGCTGTCTGGGACGACATATTGATCCCAATACTAGGACGAACCATCCCATTTTTAGCTTACCTGATTGGTTTTTCCATTTTCTTGGACACATTTGGGGTTGATTTAACTGGAATCGGGTTAGCGTTAGGTAGTATTACCGTTGTACTTGGCTTGTCGGTCAAGGAGATTTTAAGCGACTTTTTTGGCGGTTTGGTTTTGTTGATCGATACACCCTTTCAATTCGGAGATGTAATCCAAATGAACGGGTCAATGGCGGTCATCAAAAACATCGGCATCCGGGTGACCAAGTTATATATGATCGATACCCATTGCGAGATGTATACGCCAAATTCTGCCTTGGGAGGTAAAGATATAATTAACCTCAGTCGTCCCACTCCGCACTTTGCTTATTCAACTAATATCGCAGTCAGAGTGGATGCCGACCCGGTGACAGCAACAAAAATATTGAGAGAAATTGTTCTCGGACATCCAGATACCTTGGGAGATCTTGAAGAAAAACTAGAATATTTAGACCACTTCTATGGATGGGATCATGCCGAACCCGGTAAGATGTCCAAGAGGGAAGCAGGACGCCTCCGGGTATTGGCGGAAATAGATGTGAACAAGCAACTGAAAAAAATTGAAGATGAAGTTGAGGATTTGGTTAACAAAATCAAAAGTCTGGAAAAAGGAGGATTGGATAAAGATGAACTCAAAATTGTTCTAAAAGAGTACATAGATGTGTTGAGCTTGGTTGGCTTGCAGGTAGTAGCAGAACGCAAGGGTAAACGGGTGCGTTACAGACTTGAAGAAGAAGTAGAACCAGCTTTGAAAACCACCCTCATCGGATATATTAGAGCCTGGTATGAAGCCTGGTTAAAAGACCCCGATTTGGTAGTTGAAGACTTCAACATCTTACCGGAAGAATGGGAGCAAAAAATTGACGTTCTTAAGGGCAAAATGAACAAACTTTATCAGAGAATGGCTAACCCAGGAGGAGATGAAACTAGGTTAGATGATTATGCGGTCAAGTTTGTAGAGTGGTTGCACGAAAATTTCAAAGAATCCAAAACCCTGTGGAAAGAGCCAAAAATTCGGCTGATGGACATCCAAGGTTCCGGTATGCAATTTACCGTCAAGTTCTACGTTGACAATATCAGGTTAGAACATTGGGAGCGGGGCTATCGGGTCAGCAATGAAGTGCGTAGAGAGATGGTGCGGCGGTTGAGACAAGCTTACATTTACAATACCTAAAATCCGCAAATTACAGGGCTTGCTGAGACGGATGTGACTCACAAGCCCTTTTTTTAAGAATAAGCTGTCGCGCATCTAAGTTGTATAAATGGGGCGGGCAAGATGCCCGCTCCACAAGAGTTTCACAAATTGCGATCCTACAAACTCTCCGGCGCGACAGCTTATTAGAGGCCAGAAAATTTTTGACATAAAATGTGACAATTATCAGAGCGGTTGCTATATGTTAAAACTTATTCCTCGTGGACTTGACAAAATGTGAATAACCCAGCTAATTTACGATTGCTTCTAAGATTTTTCTCTCTACTTAGATTGATTGATATCAGCACTCATTTTATGAAGATTCTGCTACTAAGCGTCCACCCTCCTCATGGAGGCGGTTCAGCTCACTCCAGTCAAGAACTTGCTTGCGGATTACGCAGTCTTGGGCATGAGGTTTTGCACATTGCTCCCTACAAACAGGCAATTAATCTAGTGCAATATCCTGGATTAATCTGGATTCAAGCTGACTTCCCTAACGATCTAAATATTACACCCCAGGCATTATCAGATATCGATCGCCAATTTCAAAGGGCCTATCAAAATTATGGCCCTTTCGATTATGTAATTCTCGGTCGCGAGTGCTTTCTCTGGCATCTCCCCGCTATCCGCCGCGTTCATGGCAATAAGCCGATTGTACTTATATGTCGGGGAGGCTACATTAACCGCCTTGCTTCGAGGGAGCCAATTGAACCGTCCCTAAGACAAAAACTGATCGGCTTCTATCGAGACTGCGACAAAATAGTTTGTATAGCCCGCTATCTTGCCGAATCTATAAAAGGTGTAGTTGGCGTCAACGATACTGTTTTCTTACCCAATCCCATTAATCTTCCACCCTTCAATCCAAGTACTAATTTTTCACCCTTTAATCTTACTTCCAACTATCAGCGAACATCAGAAGAACCGATTAGGTTACTGATGGCGGCTCAACTGAAATCGAGAAAAAAACCGTTGGATGCGGTGGAAATTATGCGAATTCTGGTACTTGAAGGAGTTAATGCCCACTTAACGGTGTGTGGCGATGGCCCGGAGCGCACAGAAATGTTGCATCGTATCAAGAGTTATGGTTTAGAAGACTGCATTGTCTTAAAGGGCAGGGTTTCTCGGCAAGAGGTATTCGATTGTATGAATAATGTGGAAACTGTCCTGCTTTGCTCGGATAATGAGGGGCGGCCCCGCGTGCTTCAAGAAGCGATCGCAGCAGGTAAGGGGATAGTTGCTTACGACAATGCCGGTTCGCGAGAGGTAGTTAATGAATGGCCCGATCGATGGCCTTTGGGTCGTCTTGTTCCGATTGGAGATGTTACTAGCGCTAGTGGGGCAATTTTAGATTTGGCTCGCTATTTTCGGTCAAAGCCGGAACCGTTGCCTCCGCCACAACTCCCTAACCCGATCGAGGTGCTTTATGAATATGAGTTGATGCTCAAAAATTTGAATGTTCAAGCACTAGAAGCGGTATTTTGATCGACCCCCGACGACTAAAGTCGCGGCTACACAAACAAAGCCCGCCGGCGCGGGCTTGAAGAAAAAGGGGGTAGTTAACCGGGATTTGGTATAACAGCTTCCAAGCCCGGTCTTAAGTTTTATGTACGTTTGACTTTTCGGGTGCAGCATTACTGCTGTGGGCTGTTTTACCATTTTTGCGATCGCTATGCCCATTCCCCTGACGCGGCTGAATCACCCCGTAGCCGCCGTGGTTACGTTCGTACATGACGTTGATTTCGCCGGTTTCAGCATTGCAGAACATATAAAAGTCGTGGTCTACTAGCTGTAGCTGTTCTAGGGCTTCATCAATGGTCATCGGCGGCATGGCAAAATACTTGGTACGCACCACTTCGCCGGGAAGTTCCGGAGTGCGATCGCCAATCAAATCCACTGCTACTGGCGTTTCTTCTACTAACTCGCTAGTTTTAGGCTGAGCTTGAGTCTTTTTATCAAGACGTTTTTCTTTGTACTTCCGCAGTTTGCGGGCAATTTTATCAGCTACTAGGTCTATGCTCGCGTATAAACTTTCACTTCCTTCTTCAGCACGAATTACTGCACCGTTGGCGTAAATAGTCACTTCAGCAGTCTGCTTAGAGTTTATCCTCGGATTACGGGCCACTGATAAATGCACATCAATCTCATTGGTTACGTTTAGAAAGTGGCTTGCCGCCTTTTCTATTTTTTGATGTACGTACTCACGAATTGCATCGGTGATTTCAATATTTTTGCCATGAATCACAACGTTCATATTCAATTCTCCCGCTGAATAGTCCATCATTATGCAGGCATATTTTTAGCCTGCGTCTACCTTTGGTATGAAAGGAAAGTTTAGCAGAAATTGCTGCTTTCCACGATCGCATTTTTTGCGTCGGTAGGTTCCCAAACGCTGATATCTTCCATAAGTCAATCCCAAATCCAAAATAGATTGACTTGAGCCTAAGCCACACCCGGTAAGTAAGTTTCTTTGGGCGATTCCACCAACTATGGTTTCTCCAGAGGGAAGGTGGACTAGAGCCGTCTCAACCTTGTGGGCTTCTTCTTTTAAACAGGCTTCCTCCTATTCGCATTGAGGTTATATAGCTAGGGGCTAGGGGTTAGGGGCTAGGGGCTAGGGTCAGAAGGGTCTAGAATCCGCCAACGTTTCAGGAATTAAGAACGTCCTAACCGCCTTGGTGGTTGCTATATATAAAACAGTAGCATTTTGTATTCTGGAGTACATAGCCCTTTGGCTTCTCTTCAAAATCTTTTGCATCTGTTGACATTTCTTGATTTTCGTTCCAGGATTCTAACGAAATTTAACGTAAATTACTCTTGATTTTTGTGGTGATTTCAAGTACTAGTAAACGGTTTGCTTGTAATAATGAGCCGCCAGATCGGATCTGTTGGCTGTACAACGAAGGAATAGTGGAGTATTCAACGGCTTGGGAATGGCAGCGCGATCGAATGGCCCAACGCCGAGACAACCCCAGCCTAGAGGACATCCTCATATTGCTGGAACATCCACCCGTGTATACTCTGGGACAGGGAGCCAGTCTAGAATTTCTCAAGTTTGCTTTGGAGCAAACAAGCTGGGAGGTACACCGGATAGAACGGGGTGGTGAAGTGACTTACCATTGTCCCGGTCAACTTGTCGGCTACCCGATTCTGAATTTACGATATTACCAGCAAGACCTGCACTGGTATCTGCGACAGCTGGAAGAGGTGTTAATCCGCGTGCTGGCTGATTACGGATTGAAAGGGGAACGGCTGGCCGGTTTTACAGGCGTCTGGCTGCAAGGACGCAAAGTAGCTGCTCTAGGCATTAAAGTCAGCCGTTGGATTACCATGCACGGCTTTGCTTTAAACGTTTGTCCAGATTTGGAAGGGTTTAAGCAAATAGTGCCTTGTGGGATTTCAGACAAGCCGGTAGGCAGTTTAGCAGAATTTATTCCCGAAATCGATATAAACCAAGTGCGTCAGCAAGTAGCAGCCTCCTTTGCTGAAGTGTTTGGAGTTCACCTGATTGAAAAACAGAGTGATATCTACAGGTGAGTGAGGTTTCCAGAAACCGGGTTTCTGAGGTGACAGTGCGTAAATCCTATGACTTTTTCCTTTCCCTCTCCCAATCACCCAGATTTCTGTGATAAGTTTTGCTTGATAGGCATATATAGAAGGTGTACCCGATGACAGACACCACGGAGCGCAATGGCTTAGAGGTAACAGAGTACGTTTCCGTAGCCGGTTCTGTTGCAGGGACGGTAGTTGCAGTTTTTTCCCAGCAGCTGATCTATGCGGCTGCTCCCCTGACTTTAGCTCTTTCCCTGAGCCTGATCAACCGACGCCGATTCGAGCAGACGTTCCAGCAGAATATGACTGCTGTCTTGTCTGAGATGGGAACTCGCGTCAGACAAGTAGATCGGGAAATATCAGAGGAGATGCAAGCTTTAAAAGGATCGGTTCAAAATCTGTCTCTTTCGCCCAAACCCGTTAATCTTAATCCCATCCAGGAAGAACTCTCCCAGATGGGACAGCGGTTTGATACTTTAGAACTCGCCATAACCAGTCTGATTTCCTCAGCTAGCGGCGAAAACTTCGCTTTGCCGATCGACCAATTAAAGCAAATAGCTCAACTTCCGGCGTCGTTTAACCCCAATTACTTAGAGCAACAAATCCAGCAACTGCAAGGAAATGTTTCCTCTCTAACAGAGGCGTTTAACCACCGGGAAGATCTTATTCGTATAGAAGAGATCAGACAAATCGCAGCGGAAGTTCAACAGCAGTTGTCTGCATTTGCTCCACCACCTGCACCCTTCGATCCCAGTTACCTGGAACAACAGATTCAGCAAGTCCAAACAAATGTATCTTTAGTAAGTGAGACTTTTAACCAGCGCCTAGAAGAAGTTAGGCAAATTACATCTCAATTTCAATATCATCTTTCTGCACTTCCTCCATCACCTCCACCAACTCCACGCTTTGACCCCAGTTATTTAGAGCGACAGATTGAAGAATTAAAGGGATCGCTCACCGAGGTTGAAGAAATTACCCGCTCTAACCTAACTCAGCTAGAAGAACAGAACCTTGGAGTTGCTGGTTCTATGGGTTCCCAGGTGTGGAAATCTAGTGAAGCACAAGAGTTAACCCAGATAGGGTCTGAAGTTCAACAGCAAATTTCTGCAATTGGCGATCGTTTCGATCCCAGTTATCTGGAAGATGAAATTCAACAGCTTAGAAAAGAACTCCAATTTCTACACGAAGCGATCCAAAGTTCGCGAAATACTAGCGAAATTGATTCGGTTCACACAAAATTAAACGCTCCAATCGCCAATCCGGGTGAGTTTTGGCGCTCCAAACTTCAGCGACTGGTGGAATGCGCCGCTCATCTGTTTAAGGTACAGTCGGAGACTGCTGTAGCGGAGCAAGAAGTGCGATCGCAACAAGTTAGTGAGGACGATCCCCAGACGGGGATACACTCTGAGGTGGAGAATTTATCAGGCCAATCTCAAGCAACTACTTATAACTATACCCTAGAGCAAGAAACTGTTAACCTTAGTGGAATCGAATCAGCGCAGAAAAAAGTTGATGCTGTTCTCACTAATGTGACAGAATCATTAGTCGCCGGATTCTTCCAACTCTTCGATAGCAGACAGCGCCAGCAGCCGGAGGTAGAGACGGTGGTTCCTGTAGGCGATCGAACTACTCAGTTGCTACCAGAACAGCAGATTGAAGTCACCCCCATGTCCATTGAGGTTACTTCTGACCGCGAAACTGAATTGTCAAGCAATTCAGAATATCAACAAACGGCTCAGTTGCTAGCAGAACAGCAGATCGAAATCAATCCCATGCTGCTTGATGTTGCTTTCTCCCAATATACGGAATTGTCAAGCAATTCGGAATATCAACAAACTACTCAATCGCTACCAGAACAGCAGATTGAAGTCAATCCCATGCCGCTGGATGTTGCTTTCTCCCAATATACGGAATTGTCAAGCAATTCGGAATATCAACAAACTACTCAATCGCTACCAGAACAGCAGATTGAAGTCAATCCCATGCCGCTGGATGTTGCTTCTGACCAAGAGACTGAATTAGATAACAGTACGGAGAATAAACAAACGACTCAATTGGTAGCCGAAAAGCAGATTGAAGTCAATCTCATGCCGATTGAGGTTACTTCTGACCAAGAGACTGAATTGAAAAGTAATCAAAATCAATAACTAAAAGGTTATATTGCAAATGATAGCCAAACTAGCGTCCCGTGCGATCGGCCCGACGTTTATTTTCGCAACGGTTTTAACTTGTTTATTTTCTCTAACTGGGTATCTGGGAGAATTACACTACATTCTAGACCTCACCTCCAGCTTTAAACTGCAATATTTGGTTATTGGATTCTGTACCTTCTTTTTCTTTTTGATTATTCGCCAAAAAGCTTGGTGTATTGTTAGTCTTTTTTGCATTTTAATTAACTTGGTTGAAGTGCTGCCGTGGTATCTGCCTCAAACTGCGATCGCCACTCCAACAGCCGCACAACAATTGCGACTTTGGCAGTCCAATGTTTTATATAGAAACAAACAGTATTCTCAGGTAATATCCCTAGTAAAGCGAGAAGACCCAGATCTAGCAGTTTTTATAGAGGTCAGCGAGTCTTGGGAAAAAGAATTAACAGTTTTACAAGAGATTCTTCCCTATTCTGTTGTTCACCGAGATGACTCGCGATTCGGAACAGCTATTTATAGTAAAATACCGCTGCAAAAATCATCAATTCAATATTTGGGTGAAGGCAAAAAAACTATATTTGCTCAGATAAAACTTAAAGATAAAACTCTTTCAGTTTTAACTATTCATACTAGCATTCCCACCAAAAAATCTAGTTTTAATTTCCGAAATAAAGAGCTAGCAGAACTGGGAGATTATATAGCAAAAATCAAAACTCCTGTTTTGGCGATCGGCGATTTCAATATAACGATGTGGTCGCCGTATTACAAGCATTTTGTACATCAGACAGGCTTGCGGAATGCGCGATATGGCTTTGGCGTCCTACCGTCTTGGCCAACTTATTATATGCCGCTATTATCCATTCCGATAGATCATTGTCTGGTAAGTCCAGAAATTAAGGTTTTGAAGGTTCGGACTGGCGGGAATGTTGGTTCGGATCATCTGCCTCTAATTACGGATTTAGCTATATAGCTAGTAGCCCATAATAAAACTATTCAGGTATGTTGTTGCGATGCCGCGCTATCTTACTCCCAACGGTTGTGGAAGACTATGTATAGCGTTTTCAAATGAGTCGTGAACGCATATTTAATAGTGAATGTTGGGTTACGACGCGGTCAAAGACTTATCTGTGAGCATTATTAAGTTAATTACCGCGTCTAACCCAACCTACCATTGTTTACATTTCAAATGGAAACACTATATAATGCGAGAGCCCTTACATAATCTGGTAGCCCGAAAGGAATAAAGAGCGCGGCATCGCAACAACGTACCAAAATTTCTTTTAATTCCAATCCCACATAATTGGACTGTCATCTAGATAATCGGTGACAGTGCGGCCAATGGCGTCTATTTCGGCTAGTCGATCGGGAGATAGTTTCACATCAGCTGCTTTGGCATTTTGTACTGTTTGTTCGGCATTACGCGCACCGACGATCGCATTCGTTTGTGGTTGGGCAATTAACCAAGCTAGGGACAGTTGGGCAAGAGTGCATTCATGTTGTGCTGCGAAGGGCCCCAGTTTGTTTAAAGCTGACTGCGCCCGCTCATAATTCTCACCCATAAACAGCTTGTTCTTAGCGCGGTTATCTGCTGCCTCGAACTTGTGATTGGGGCTGAATTTTCCCGTCAATAATCCTTGCGCCAGAGAGGAATAAGCAAGGATAGAAATATTGTTTTCGATGCAGTAGGGCATAGCATCTTTTTCTACCTGACGCCAGAATAAAGAGTAGGGCGGCTGTAGGCTATCGATGCGTCCGTACTGGTTGGCTTCTGCTATCTGGGCGCGGTCAAAATTGGAAACGCCAATTGCCCGAATTTTGCCTTGCTGTTTCAAATCGTTCATCGCCCTCATCGTTTCTTCGATCGGTACAACTTCACTTTTGAAAGCGCCGGAAGGCCAATGAATTTGGTAGAGGTCGATATAGTCGGTTTTGAGGTTTTTCAGGGACCGATCGCACGCCTCGATCGCTTGGTCATACTTGAGATGATTGGCGAAAACTTTGGTGGCGTAAACCACCCGATCGCGCACATCTGATAAAGCTTGTGCGACAATCTGCTCAGAATGACCCTGACCGTATACTTCCGCAGTGTCGATCGTTGTAATACCCGCCTCAAAAGCTGCCCGGATAGCTTTGATAGTTTCGGAATCCTCAATTCCTACCCACATAGCTTTCCCAGCTTGCCAAGTACCCATAATGATGGGCGAGATATACACATCGGAGGTGCCCAAACGTCGCATTTCCATGTCTGATACCGAGTTTATTGTGCCTTCTTAACTATCTTGACTTGCAGCAAGCGGCTGTGGATGCAACATCTGTCTTATGTGCTAAAAGCTGGGGTGTAAATTTCTGCTTACATTCACAAATCCTCGTCTTTGGGAGGATAGACTGTATAACAAAGTCATAGTCTTCAACTCGGTGACTACTAATGAGTCCTCAAAATGATGACCCCATAGAGCAGCGGCTCAAAGAACTAGAGGCAGAAATCTCTATACAGCATATACCTAGATCCGCGAAACCTGAGCCCAACCGCTTCCAGCTTTCTTACGCAAAACTGAAGAAAGTGGCGAAGGCTACAGCACTTGTCGCTACCGGACTGGTTGGCGTTTGGGTTTTTGGCACAGCTGTGAGTTTCGTTTCCATAATTTTGGGTTTGGCGATCGCAGGCGGGGTAGCGTATGTCGGATACAAACTCTTCCTTAACCGGGACAACTATCGGTGAATCCAACCTGCTGACTGGTGTTGTAACCGCTAGCCTGGAAGAAGAACTCAGGTGAAAAGCTATGCGATCGACTACTCACGCACTCAAGGAATGGGCAGTTGCTGTCGATGCCTTGGAGTCAGGCAAAACCATTGTGCTGCTTCGTAAGGGCGGCATTCGCGAGGAGGGGAACCAGTTCAAAGTTGCCCAGGACGAGATTTTACTTTATCCGACTTTTGAACATCAACAGCCCGATTTTCTCAAACCAGAATATGCTGGCAAAGTAAGCCCAGTAGAATCCGGTTGGCACCCAGAAACTGTGCGAATCGGTGCTTGGGCGAAGATAACTGATATTTTTATGGTGAGTTACGAGCCCAGCGTCAAAGCACTGCTACCTTACCACATTTGGAATGAGCAATTTGTGAGCGATCGTCTCAAATGGAAACACCGTCAGCCTGTGTATATTTTATTGCTGCGGACTTACAAACTCGCTCAACCCCAATTAATTCCCTATCAACCAGAATATGGCGGCTGCAAGTCTTGGATTGATTTAGTCGAAGAGGTTTCGATCGCGGATGCCACACCAGTACTGAGTGATGGTGAGTACGTCAAACAAGCAAATACCATCCGTGCCGCGATTGCTAACCCCCGATCGGATCAATTACAAATTAAAGCTTAAAAATTAAAAATTCAGAAGTTGGGGGATGGATTTTGTAGCGGATGTAACAGATAAATAATTTGTTGGAGGCGAAGTCACCCATTTGATAGATCCGCTACAAAATCCGCTGCCAATATCGCCAATAATTATTAAATCTTGCGTAAGATTGATATCCTTTGGATAAGAACTAACGCAAAACTACCCTGTAAGGATGAGGTAGGTATTCATAAATTTTTGCGATGATATTGACAAATTAGTCAACATAGGCTAGGTTAGCTGAAAACAGAAGCTAAAAAGCGCATCCTCACACAGCCTGCTTGCAGCTTCACCTCCCTTAATTACGCAAAGGAGTTTATTTATGGCTGGACAGATGTGCTGGTTACCTGCCTTTGGTACAAACGGGCAAAAAATATTGCATTTACAATTATCATCCAATGAAGGGTGGCGACCTTATACAGCTTTTCGTCAATATGCTGTAGTAGATTACCGCGAACCCGATGGTTCTAAAGGTTGGGCAACTTACCAGAAATTAACCAAAGCAGGCTGGAAGTTAGTACCCAGCAGCGAAGTGCAGCAACCTTTATTCCTGAATGCAAATCCAGACGCAGATGTAGCTTAATAACCACTAGGCGAACCTTCCGCACGAGGATCGGCAGCGCCTTCTAAAAAACCGTCTGAGGTGAGTGCGATCGCATTAGCATTACCCCAAGGAAATTGTTGCTCGATCGGATGTCCGCGACGACGCAATTCTTCCAGAGTGGCAACATCCAAACCAAAAGGTTCAACCCTGAGTCGATCGGGTAACCACTGATGGTGAATGCGGGGAGCAGAAACAGCCGCACCAACATTCATGTCGTATTCTAATACATTGAGTACGACTTGCAGTACCGTTGTGATGATAGTGCTGCCCCCAGGCGCACCAGTTGCCAAACGCAAGCGTTCGTCTTGAGTCACGATCGTGGGAGTCATGCTGGAAAGCGGAATTTTGCGAGGTGCGATCGCATTTGCATCTCCACCCACCAAACCAAAAAGGTTGGGTACACCCGGTGCAATTGCAAAATCGTCCATTTCGTTGTTTAGCAAAATGCCAGTTCCAGGCACCACCACACCCGCACCGAAACCATAATTAATAGTAAAGGTGAGGCTAACAGCATTTCGCTGTTCGTCCACAACGTTGAGATGACTGGTGTCAGATGATTCTTTGGAATTAGCAAAACGCTGCAAAGTCTCTTGATCGATTGCTATAACCTCGCTTGCAGGTCGCGCCCTTTGCATAGAAATTTCCTGACGCCTTTTAACAGCATAGGCGCGACTGGTGAGCGCTGCAACCGGAACATTGACAAAATCCGGATCGCCCAGATAAACTGCGCGATCGGCATAAGCAATTTTCATTGCTTCCACAAGCAAGTGCAGCGCATCGGGGTGATGCCATCCCAAGGATTTTAGATCGGTATCGCCAATAATGTTCAAAATTTGCAAGAGGTGAACGCCTCCAGAAGAAGGCGGTGGCATTGAACAGATGCGGTAAACTCGGAAAGTACCGCATAAAGGCGATCGCCAAGTTGGTTTGTAAGTTTTGAGGTCTTCAAGAGTAATCAGACCGCCGTTTTTTGCCATATCATCGGCAATGGTACGAGCAATTTCCCCAGTGTAAAAACTTTGCGGATCTTTAGCGATCCTCTGTAAAGTGCGTGCTAAATCCCGCTGCACCACACGATCTCCCCGCCCCAACAATGTACCATTGGGAGCGAAAATTTGACGTGCTGCCGGATTATTGAGAATGTCATCCTTGCGCTTTTGCGACATCGGCACAAAACGCTCAGAGGCGAGAGAACTGATGACGTAGCCTTCATTAGCCAGACGAATAGCAGGTGCGATCGTCTCTTGCCAAGGAAGCTTACCATACTGACGATGCACTTCATAAAGTCCAGCCACCGTACCGGGAACCCCCACCGCCAAATAGCCTGTAACGCTGGCATTTGGTAGCACTTTCCCCTCTTCATCTAGATACATATTCTGCGTAGCCCGGAGGGGGGCCCGTTCCCGGAAATCGAGCGCCTTCATCTCGCCAGTTTGTCCCAAATGCAGCATCAAAAAGCCACCGCCGCCAATCCCCGCCGAAAAAGGTTCCACCACTGAAATCGCAAAAGCTGTTGCTACTGCTGCATCTACGGCATTGCCGCCCTTGCGTAGCATGGAAAGTCCCGCATCAGAAGCGAGGGGATGAGCTGAAACTACCATACCTTTTTTAGTTCGCAGCGGCGGGACAAAGGCGGATTTTGCCGATGACTGGCACCAAAACAGGGAAATCGAGAAGCAAAGAATAAATAGGAATAGGAAAAAGCGAGTGTATCTAGAAAAGATCGGGAATTGCTTGCCAAACAGACTCATGATTTTTATAAAGTTAGTAGTTCAATTGGCTATTGTTCGGAATGGATAATCGGTACGTTGTTGCGCTTTAGCGCTCTTTTAGCGAGAGTAGGTTGGGTTTCGCTTCGCTCAACCCAACCTACAAAGAAATGGCTGTATTGATCTAAATAACTCAAGTTGCTAATTGGGTACGTTGTTGCGCTTTAGCGCTCTTTTAGCGCTAAAGCGCAACAACGTACCTATATAACTAGCAACTTACGTTAAATAGTCTATATTCCGATGCAAAACTCAAAGCAAGGAAGCGACTGTGTTTGTACTCAGCACTTTACTATACCAAACCTTTCGATTGGAGAAACTCTCGCACCACTTCTTTAACATCTCGAAGTTCTCCCTCTACCAGGTAGTTTAAATGTCGCATTTCGTCTGCCGTAATCAATCCGCCCAATTGCTGAATTACCTGACGCAGTTGGGGATATTTTTTTAAAGTAGCAGAACGCACGATCGGCACAGCCTCATAAGGTGGAAAATATTGCTTATCGTCCTTTAATACTACTAAATTCAATCGAGCAATTTGTCCATCAGTTGAGTTTCCCGCTATCATGTCTACTTGCTTCTGGATTAACGCCCGGTACACCAGCCCCAAATCCATCACGCGGGGTGGTTTGGCAAACTGTAAATTGTAGGTTTTGGCTAATCCGGGAAATCCATCTTCGCGTTCTAAAAATTCGTAGCCGAATCCTCCCCGCCATTGGGGTGTATATTTAGCAGCTTGGGAAAGAGTTTGCAGATTTAGCCTCCGCGCATCTTCTCCTCGCACAATTATGGCGAAAGTGTTTTCAAAACCTAGCGATGGCATCACTGACAACTCAAATTGGTTGGCGTAAGCTTTTTTCAAGAGTTCATAAACAAGTTTCGGATCGCTAATCGGCTTTTGTTTCAAAACAGCAGTCAAGGCTGTTCCCGTATATTCAACATAGGCATCAATTTGACCTGCCAATAGAGCTTTATGACATACATAAGTGAAACCAAGACGAAAGCGGCGGTCTACTTTGAGATTAGTTTTTGTTTCAATTTGCTGGGCTAAAATTTCTGCCAAAATGTCTTGTTCTGTGAAATCTTTTGAGCCGATAACGATGTCTGCACCACGGCTATTAACATTGGGGTTGCAACTTGCGATCGCAACTATCAAAGCCAAAGCTAAAAGACACAATACCCAAATTTTATTTTGTTTCATTTTTCATTTTTCCTTGTGCCAGTAGGTGTGAGGCGATATTCCAACCAACCAATAGCAAAATCCGCCAAAACAGCCATTACAGCAGCTGGAACTGCACCGGCAAGAATGAGTTGATTATTCACCACGGCGATCCCCCGGAAAACGAACACTCCCAAACCTCCAGCGCCTATTGCAGCAGCAATAGTGGCGACACCAATGGCAATGACTGTAGCTACGCGCACCCCCGCCAAAATAACACCTATTGCTAATGGAATTTCGACCTGAAATAACAGTTGTCGATCGGTCATACCCATACCTCTTCCAACTTCGCGGATAGCAGGATCGACGCTGTTAATGCCAACGTAGGTATTGCGGATAATGGGCAGGAGAGAATAAAGTGTGAGGGCGACAATTGCTGGAGTGTCACCAATTCCCCCAATTGGCGGCGGTACGGAAATCAGAAAACCAAACAGTGCCAAACTGGGAATAGTTTGCATGATATTCGCAAAGCCTAAAATCGGTTGGCTAAATTTCGGTTGGCGGGTGATGAGGATGCCAAGCGGAATGCCAACGAGTGTAGCAATGCCAATAGAAATGCCTACGAGAAACAAATGTTCGCCGGTGTGGGATAAAATTTCCCAGCCATACTTAAATAGGAAGAAATCTTTCATGGTTTTGTGTATTAACTATTGACAAATTAGCGAGTTATTCAAAAATATCATATCCTTACGCATCGGTTACCTAAAAAAATCTGTGATTATTCTTATCTGCGTTCATCTGCGTACCCTTCGGGAAGGCTTCGCCTACATCTGTCTTCATCTGCGGTAAAAATGTAACCAACGATGACAACAGACAATTTGACGATATCACTCATATATAGCATTTTAAAATGAGTCGTGAACACATATTTAATAGTGAATGTTGGGTTACGACGCGGTCAAAGACGTATCTGTGAGTATTATAAGTTAATTACCGCGTCTAACCCAACCTACCATTGTTTACATCTCAAATGGAAACACTATACTAAAGATACAACCGGACAAGATATAAACTATTTTTTTAAACTTTCCTAGTTCCTTTTTAGACATTGCATGAAAGCTTGTGCTTCTGGTAGTTGCGATCGCAAAAATTCCTCCTGAGTCCCCAACAGCAGCAAGCGTCCCTCCTGCATCAAACCAATTCTTGATGCCAAGACAAACGCTTCTTGAATATCGTGGGTGACAAAGACAACCGTTTTACCCAAGTCTTGTTGCAACCGACGAAACTCCCCTTGCAGTTCCAGGCGCGTGATGGGATCGAGTGCGCCGAAGGGTTCATCCATCAGCAATATGGGGGGATCTGCCGCCAGTGAACGTGCGACGCCGACGCGCTGGCGTTGTCCGCCGGATAGTTCGTGGGGATAGCGGCGTGCAAATACCTGGGGATCTAAACCGACTAGATGCAGTAGTTCAAAAACGCGCTGGCGAATGCGATCGCTATTCCAACCCTCTAAACTAGGTACTAATCCCACATTACGCTCAACCGTAAAATGCGGGAACAAGCCAGTTTCTTGAATCACATAACCAATCTGTCGCCGCAACTTAATGGGATTCCATTCAACCGTGGAAATTCCCTCAACGCGAACCTCCCCTGTAGTCGGTGTCAGCAGGCTATTAATTAGCTTCATAGTCGTCGTTTTGCCACTACCGCTGCGTCCCAGCAATACGACGGTTTCCCCAGGCCCGATCGTGAAACTGAGATTAGATACTAGAGGACGGCGGTTTAGGGAGTAGGTGACATCGCGGAATTCGACAGCGATCGCGTTATCTGACGGCATAAGGCATTCTGAGTATAGGGATTAGAAGGGATAACTTTAACCATTTGATAGTTCGCCAAAATATCCGCAAATATTAGACCATAGGCTCGAAGAAAAAACTCTTATGTGAAACCATACTTATTAGTGTGTTGGTAAAACAACGATATACACAATTCACTGACTGGCGGTATTTTGCTGAAATATTTTAGCTAGGTTTAGGGCGTTGACTTGAGCTTGTGCTTTATTGAGAGACTCATACCATTCTTTTTCCGGGTCGCTGTCTGCAACAATGCCAGCACCGACTTGTCCCCAAACAGTTGCCCCTAGTGTAGGGTCGCTTGCGTCAGTATACAGTAAAGTGCGAATCAGGATATTTAAGTCGAGGTTTCCCCGCCAATCTAGATAACCGCAGGAACCGTAGAATAAGTTGCGCTTTACGGGTTCGAGTTCTTCAATAATTTCCATGCAGCGAACTTTTGGACAACCAGTAATTGTCCCCCCAGGAAACACAGATCGAATCAAGTCTACTGCGTCATAATTCGGACGTAGTGTACCAATGATGTTGCTGACCAGGTGCATGACGTGGCTGTAGCGTTCGATGGTGAGGAGTTCATTGACTTTTACAGACCCCCATTCGCATACTCTGCCGATGTCATTGCGCTCTAGGTCAACTAACATGATGTGTTCGGCTCTTTCTTTGATGTTGGCGATTAATTCTTCGGCTAACTGCTGATCGGCAGTGGAGGTAGGGCCACGCGATCGCGTTCCTGCGATCGGTCGAGTCTCAACTTGCCTCCCTGATAATTGAACTAACCTTTCTGGGGAACAGCTAATAATTGCCCCCCAAGGAGTCTGCCAATAACTGGCGAAGGGGGAAGGATTGATCTGCTGCAAAGCTCGATAAATTGACCAGCTATCACTTGGGGTATGCGCTTCAAACCGCAAGGACAAATTAGCTTGAAAGATATCGCCTGCTTGAATATATTTCTGAGCTTGTCGTACCGCCGCTTCATAATCCTCCTGAGACATTTGGAAAATGGGAATGACGGGATTAGTTTTGCAGGCTGACGGTGAATTTTGCGTTCCTGTCTCTCGATCTAGCTGACTTTGCATAGAATCGAGTTGAGCGAAGTCAGTAGCTGCTAACCATAGAATTTGCTCTTGACTATCCACAACTGCAAAGGATTCTGGTTCGTACCAGTAAGCAGTTGGGAAAGGAAGCGGATCGGCTTTGAGTTGGGGAAGTCGCTCAATCTCCCACGCCAAGTCATATCCCAGCCATCCTAGCCAGCCACCTGTAAAGGGAAATTCAGCAGGCCCGATCGACTCCACTTTCATATTCCCATCTTCATCCCGATCGTGAGAGTTGAGCAGGCGGCGCAGGAAGGGAAGAATGTCTCCTACAGGGGGTGTCCATAGCTGCGGTTGACCCTCAATATAGCGAGGAGAACCCGCACAAATAGAATATCGAGCCAGATGGGTGCTGTTTGGTGTAACTGGGCTTTCTAGGAGGGTGGCAATACGCTGACGGGAATGACTTTGTACTGTTGCGAGATTGTCGCTGGTTTCATCTCTGGGATTAAGAAATAGCGCCTCGAAGACTTGCGATCCACTACGATTAGCAAGAGGAAGCTTTCGCCAATGCCAAGGTTGTATGGGTTTCATGCTGGATAGCGCTGGACTAAATAACTCGACTGCGATCGCGGCATTCACCTCTACTCGCTCGTAAAAGGTCGCCTTCTGTGGGGAAAATCGATTTCCAATTTGAGCCATCGTCTCTTTTGTGAGCGGATGAATCCAATCAGGCACCAGAAACCCCAAGGGCGAAGCTACATAGGCATACCGTAGTATATCCGGCGCTGGTAATTGCAGGTTAGGGGTTGACAGAACCAATGCGTCGTAAAGTACAAGATCTAGGTCTATGCTACATTTGGCTTTGCCTTCTTCTCCTCGGATTCTACCTAAGCCATCCTCTATAGAGCGCAACACCTGCTGGTACAGATCTATTGCTGGCAAATTTGTCTCTACTAAGCAGGCACCATTGAGATAAGGTGGGCTAGTCGTTTTGCCAATGGCTGGGTTTTCGTAAACTGGAGATACAGCCAATATCCGTACCTGTCGATCCAAAGCTTTTAACCCTTTGACCAGGTTGGACTCAGCTTTATAGTTAGAACCAAAAGCAATTACAGCAAGAAACACTGCTTTTCAAAGATTGAGATTTTTTGTAAGTTGGCTACCAATTTAAAGCGGGACACACCGTAGAAAAGAACCAGTCTTTCTTGTCCCCCTATCAAACTGTCCCGCCTTATGTTGCTAGCCTTAAAATTATCGGGGTGAACGAGAATATGAAGAAGTAATGGTTCGTACTCCCACATTATCTTTTGACAGGGGCACTCTGATTTTGCATCCCCCCCCAAGGGGCAAAATCTGGGTGGAATTCGCTACTTGGGACGATCGCGTGGAAAAATTTCGCATCCCCGCTATCCACTATCGCCCCTTGGTGGAAGCACTGCAAGCCGAAGGAACTAACTTTATCGATGAGGCGAAGGCATTTGCGCCGCTGGAATTGATCCCTAGTGTGGAAATGGAACCCTATCTGCACCAGAGTGAGGCGTTGATGGCTTGGAAGTTGGCGGGAAGGAGGGGGGTGGTGGTGCTTCCCACTGCTGCTGGTAAGACTTATTTGGCTCAACTGGCGATGCAGGGAACGCCTCGCAGTACGCTGATTGTGGTGCCAACGTTGGATTTGATGCACCAGTGGTATGCTCAATTGGTGGCGGCTTTTCCCGATGTAGAGGTGGGGTTGCTGGGTGGCGGTTCGCGGGATAGGACGCCGATTCTTGTTGCTACTTACGATAGTGCGGCAATTAATGCTGAGGCGTTGGGAAATGGCTATGCGCTGTTAATTTTTGATGAGTGTCACCATTTGCCAACAGAATTTTATCGTGCGATCGCGGAATATGCGATCGCACCTTATCGTCTGGGATTATCTGCAACGCCGGACCGATCGGATGGCAAGCATACCGATCTCAATCATCTCATCGGCCCGGTGGTTTATCGCAAAACGGCTGAGGAATTGGCTGGTTTAGCGCTAGCGCAGCATGAGATTATCCCGATTAAAGTGAAGTTATCGCAACTGGAGCGCGATCGCTACACCGAACTTATCAAAATTCGCAATGACTTTTTGAAATCAGAAAAGATTAGTTTAGGCAGTTTGGAAGGTTGGCAGCGATTTGTGCAAATGAGTGCTAGATCTCCAGGCGGACGCCGTGCTATGCTAGCTCACCGAGAAGCTAGGGAAATTGCTTTGGGTACTGACGGCAAGTTGCGGGTTCTCGGTAATTTGATTGCCGAACATTATCCCGAACGCACTCTTATATTTACAGCCGACAATGCTACTGTTTACCGGATTTCCCAGGAGTTTTTAATCCCGGCAATTACTCATCAAACTCCGGTAAAAGAACGCCACGAAATCTTAACGCGCTTTCGGGAAGGGGAATACAAAAGTCTGGTAGCTTCTCATGTTTTAAATGAAGGTGTTGATGTTCCGGCTGCCAGTATTGCCATTATCTTATCCGGTACGGGTTCCCAGCGCGAGTTTATTCAGCGACTGGGGCGGATTTTGCGTAAGGGGAATGATGAGAATAAACGCGCTGTACTTTATGAGGTGGTGGCGGAAAATACGAGTGAGGAGGGTACTTCTGAACGTCGGCGGGGAGTTGAGAAGAAAAACGAACCAATCAGAGTTACAGGCGAGACGCCTGTACCACAAGAAATAGGAAAGGATAAGAAGAAGAAGAAGAAAGGCAATTTAAAGGTTGTGCCGTCTAAACCAATTTATGAGGTAAATCACCAAAGTGGTTATTTAGCTGCTGAGTCGCCAGAATCTTGGGGTGAAAATCCTCCTGCTACTCCTGAGAAATATTCAATCCAAAATCCAAAATCCAAAATCCAAAATCCAAATGTTACCAAGCGAGTTGCTGAGTCACCGGCAAAATGGGGAGACGATAATTCCGAAGCGCCTGAAGATTGACGATCGCAATTTAGAGTTGGCGATCGATTTGATTACTTATTTTGAAGAATTAGTCGGTAAAACTCAGGGAGAATTAGATAATAAGTTGTCAGAATTTGAAGGCGATAGTCCTGATTATCGCCTAATTAGAGGATTAGTTCATCTGCTCAAAAGCAGTTTTTGTACTTTTGAGGTTGTTAGTCCTTTAGACCCCCAAGAATTGCGCGATCGCGTGTTTGTTTTATCGGCCCGATCTATTCCTAGTTTGCCCGCAACTGCTAAAACATTGAGCGGCTTAGCTGACAAGCTCAGTGAAGAACTAAATCGAGAAGTTCTGCCAGAACAAATTCGGACTGGTTTGTATGCGGATTTGCAAGAAAATCGTATTTTAACTCAGTTTGATGCTCCCATACCAGAAAATTTATTACATCGTTACAATGTATCGCAAGTGCAAGGAGTTTTTTACCGCGCCAGTCAGATGACGCTGAATGCTCATCGCAATGTTCCGGGTGAGTATAAGTTGTTATTTCGCTATCTAAAACTATTTCAATTGATGACATACATTGAGGGTGATGCCGACCACGGTTTTACAATTACTATTGATGGGCCGACAAGTTTGTTTAAGCCTAGCACGAGATATGGGTTAGCGATCGCTAAAATGCTCCCAGCTTTGCTTCATGTTACCAAATGGAGTCTCAGCGCCACTTTGCAAACTCGCGATTTCTATACTGGTGCATCAAAAACTGGCAGATTCACTCTTAATTCCGATTGCGGTTTGGTGTCTCATTATCCACCCGGTAAGCCTTATGATAGTATGTTGGAAGCATCATTTGCTAACCGCTGGGATTCCTTAAAAACAGATTGGGTTTTAGAGCGAGAAGTTGACCTTATTCCTATTCCCGGTAGCGTAATGATTCCCGATTTTCGCCTGGTGCATCCCGATGGAAGAACCTACTTATTAGAAATAGTTGGTTACTGGCGTCCTGAATATCTGCAAAAGAAATTCGCCCAAGCGCGAAAGGCTGAATGCGATAATTTGATCTTGGCTGTTTCGGAAAGATTGAATTTGGAGAAAGCTGGGGTAAAGGTGAGCGATACGCCAGCGAAAATTATCTGGTTTAAGGATAAGTTATTGCCCAAGACGGTGTTAGAGGTGATAGAATAGATAAACTCGTGTTAAAATTCAATCAAATAATTGAAAAATCAAATAATATCCAATGGTGGAGGTAGCAATGTCTGTCCAATTACTGAGACGAAAATTTACAGTAGAGCAGTATCACAAAATGGGCGAGTCTGGTATCCTCAATGAGGATGACAGAGTTGAATTGATTCGAGGAGAAATTGTTGAAATGGCATCAATTGGTAGAAGACACGCTGCTTGTGTTGGTCGTCTTACCGAATTGTTTATTGTGCGTCTGGCACAAATGGTAATTGTTTGGCCCCAGAATCCAGTTGAATTGGATGAGAATTCTGAACCTCAGCCAGATGTTACATTATTGCGACGACGCGCCGATTTTTATGAATCAGGTCATCCTCAACCAGAAGATATTATTTTATTAGTAGAAGTTGCAGATACAACGGTAGAAAGCGATCGAAATGTGAAAATTCCGCTTTATGCTGAAAATGGAATTGTAGAAACTTGGCTGGTAAATATCAACGAGCAATGCGTTGAAGTTTATCGCTCACCATCGCCAACAGGTTATCAGAATGTGCAGAGGTTTCAGCGAGGGCAAAGTTTATCGATACTAGCTTTTCCCGATATTACTATTACTGTAGATGAGGTTTTGGGATAAAGTCTGGTAATTTAACTGTAATCTATTAGATGTAGATTTTGAGATATAAGCTGCAATGGCAGAATTACCGGAAGAAACAACAAACACTGTTTTAAACTTGGAACGAGGGCTGCTGAAAATTGTTTATCAGGTAAAAGCTACAGAATTTGCGATCGCACTTTCTTTATCCTCAACTATGAGTGTCTTCCTTTTCCTCACTTCTGACATAGCGCGTTCAAATAAGATAAAATTAATTGATATAGCAATCCTAAATCATTCCTTAACAATTAAAACACAGCGCAAACAACGATAACTCTATTCCCTACTAGGAGATCGAAAGCAATGGTCGTGACACAAGCCCCTCCCCTATTCAGAACAGCAACACTCAAAATAACCTGGGAAAAACTCCCCGACGACTATCAATTAGAAGAGGAACCTGTGGAAAATACTGGTCAGCCGCTGATTGCTGGTGCTTTACGAGAAACCCTAGAATTGAGCGGGTTTATCAAACCAGAAATGTTAATCGCCTCCAATTTTGGACTCTGTGCTACGGTCGATGAACAGTTAATTATTAAAGCCCCGGATTGGGTTTATGTTCCGTCGGTTAAGCCGCTGGCAGTGGCAAAAGCCCGGAGGAGTTATACGCCGAATTTAGAAGGAGAAGTACCGCAGGTGGTGATGGAATTTCTCTCCGAAAATGATGGCGGCGAATATTCAGTGAAACGAACCTATCCACCGGGAAAATGGTTTTTCTATGAGCAAATTCTGAAGGTTACGATTTATGTAGTTTTTGAGCCAGAAGCGGGACTTTTGGAAGTCTATCGTTTACAAGAAACACGGTATGAATTGGAATTACCGAATGAAAATGGCCGCCATTGGCTACCGGAACTGGGGTTATTTTTAGGAACATGGCACGGCAAAAAGGAAGAACGAACGGGTTATTGGTTGCGCTGGTGGGATGAAGCCGGGAATTTGCTACCTTGGGCAGTCGAACAAATTGAACAGGAACGTCAACGCGCTGAACAGGAAGCTCAACGCGCTCAACAGGAACATCAACGGGCGGAACAGGAAGCTCAACGGGCGGAACAGGAAGCTCAACGCGCTGAACAGGAACGTCAACGCGCTGAACGTTTAGCAGAGTATTTGCGTTCTCAAGGAATTAATCCTGATGAATTGAGTTAATATTATAGGGCGAAGCATTTGCGAATATCAATCCCGCTTAATATCCAAAGGCTATTGGCGCAAATGCTTCGCCCCCTACAAGAATATTTTACCGGAGTGTGAAATACGCTCCTAGTTGTCAACTATAGTTTCTGGATGCTAATCAAATGTCTATTCTAGCAAGTGGCATCAACTTAAGTATTGCATCAAAATTCGATCGATAGGAGTCTAAATCATGTCATTTGACGAACAAAATCTGGAAGCTTTCATTGAATTATTAAACGATAAGCGATCGCGCTTATTTACTCCTCAAGATATCGCTAGCTTAACTAAGTTAATCGACTCGTTACCAGATGATATCGAAAAACTCTCGCTCGCGATCGCAGCTTGGTACGAAAAACGCCCGAAAATCCTCGACGCTCAACTCGATATCCTCAATAATCACTTGAGTTCTGGCACCAATTTTAATAGAGTTTCAGACAGTAATGTTGGTGATGTCAATTCTTCAGACTACCAACTCAACAAACAAGCCTTACAAAATGCCATTCAGCAAAGTTCCGCTTCTGTAACTTCCCAGATATCACCCCCTAAAAAACTTTTGTAGGGTGCGTTAACGCAGTGTAACGCACGGCTACCAACTATCGCCCGGACAAACCTCACCCCCCTAACCCCCCTCTCCGACCTCGGAGAGGGGGGAGAAATACTCCCCTCCTTGTTGCGGGGAGGGGCTGGGGGCTGGGGGCTGGGGCAAGGGTTCCACTGTCCCGGCTTAGACTGGTAGCCTAACGCACCCTCAACAGTTTATTTAGATGCGTTTGTCGTTAACGCATCCTACAACTGATTGCTACTTTCCATCCTTATCGATGTCGCCAGGAATAGTGCGTTCAACCTTATCCCAAGCAGCACGAGTGGCGTGTTTAGCCTTTTCCCAATTTAAATTTGACCCGCCACGCTTCGTTTCGTAGTCACGCTGTAGATGCGGCTCGATCTCATCGTAGGTTTTGCCGGAGTAGAGGCTGTAACCTTCATAGCCAGTGCGATAGGCCGGTTCATAGTCATCATAACCCAGACCGGGCTCAACGTAAGGCTCAGAGACGTAGCGATCGCGCCAGTAACTATCCTCTACTGTGGGATCGATCGATTCGGCGACACTCTTACCAGCCAAACCGCCAACCACCGATCCTACCGCAATACCAACAGCCGCGCCAACAGGGCCACCGATCGCACCGCCGATCGCCGCACCCACAGCACCAGCGCCTGCTGCACCAATCCCCGTCCCTACTGGATGAGCCCCTGTTTCGCCAGAAAGCGGGTCGCGGTTTGCATCAGGTTCGTTACTCATAATACTTGCTTCCTTTTATCGGTATCTACTAATCTTTTGATAATTTAGTATTAACTGATAAAGCAGTCTTCCCCCCCAGGGAAGAATTAAAATGACGCTTGAATGTAACTTTGGGTATAGAAAGACTAGCAAAAAAAAGCGGCTATATATTGATCTAACTCCTGTTACAGATATCGCTGTAGCACCCCAGCGGTAGCCAGTCCCGTTTTTTCCCAACTGAATAGTTTGGATCTAGCAATCCCCGCTTGACGTAAGTGCGATCGCAATCCCGCATCATTAGCCACAGCTTGCATCGCCTCTGTGATTTCTCCAACATTATATGGATTGACTAAAATAGCCGCATCACCAGCCGCTTCTGGCAAAGAAGAAATATTAGAAGTAATTACCGGAGTACCGCAAGCCATTGCTTCCAAAACCGGCAGTCCAAATCCTTCCCAAAGGCTGGGAAAAACGAGTGCGATCGCCTGATTTATTATTATAGGCAATTCACCATAAGGAACATACTCCAAAAATTTCACTCGATCGCTTATATTCAATTGTTCTACAGATGCCTTCAAAAGCGGAGTGAAGCGTTTGTCAAACGATCCAGCTATCCACAATTCGCAATCACAGCAGTTAGGCAAAGCAGCAAAAGCTGCAATCACTCGCCGCAGATTTTTGTAGGGGTCGTGTCTGCCTATGTACAGAAAATAATTGCGATTCGGCAAGTCTAAAAATCGAAAATTATTCTCGTCATGTGCTAACAAAACAGCCGTAACTTTCTCAGATGGAATGTCGAAAAAATTAGTAAGATCCTTCGCCGTTGATTCTGAATCGCAAATAATATGCTGTGCTTGTGACAACACTAAGGGAAGGAAATATCGATTGTAGCTAGTTAAGGGCGAAAATTGCTTGGGAAAACGCAGCGGAATCAAGTCGTGAACCGTCACTACATATCGGCAACCAGAATATAAAGGCGCTTCCGGAAGAGGAGAAAATAAAAGATTCGATTTCAGCTTTTGGTAAATTTTGGGCAGCTGGAACTGCGTCCACAAAAGGCGGGATAAGTGTCCTTTTGTCCCCTGTTCTGCCGTTAAATTTGGCGGGATTGGGTAGCAGGTAAAGTTATCTATCTTTTGGGAAACCAATAAAGTCGGATTGAGGAATTGAAGGTGAGGAAATAGATTGACTGCGTAAGTACTAATACCCGTTGGTTTAGACATCAAAAAAGCAAGATTTAATAGCATTCGATTCAACAAGGTTGAAGTACGGTTTTAGAAACGCGGTTTCTTTGAAAATACCTTCGCCATTTCTTTGTAGGTTGGGTTGAGTGAAGCGAAACCCAACGCAATTGTTGGGTTTCGTGCCTCAACCCAACCTACAAAGCGCGTCCATTTTTCGGTTTGGCGAAGGTATTGTTTGAGAAACCGGGTTTCTGAGAGATTCTAAGTCCTCTAGAAACCGGGTTTCTTTGAGAAACCGGGTTTCTGAGAGATTCTAAGTACTCTCCTCAAATAAAGCCACACCCCATGCAGTTTACCAAAAGCAACTTGCGGTTTGACTGTAATTAAGTATATTGCATTTAAAAACAAACGAGTGAATCTGACCGTTAAAATAATTTTACTACTATACCGTTCAATCGTTAATAAATAACTATATGTGCTGTACTTAAATTTTGCAGCCAGATTTTTGCTGGTGATTGCCGAAACTTCGTGAACCACGCCCATTTGATGGGTAATTACAATTAAATGTCCCAGACTGGCATAGCGTCGGCAAAAATCAAAATCTTCGTAATATAGAAAGTAATCTCGATCGAACTGAGGACATATATCAAATTTCTTAAAATTAATTAATAGACTACATCCGCTGATCCAGGGAGTTTCTAAATAGCTAGATCCAGAATTACTATAGATCTTTTTGGCTCGAATTTCTCCCTTTTCGGGAATAAATTCACCTCCAGCAAACCAAATTTCACCAGTTGGCGTGTAAACGATCGTGCCGACAATTGAAAGTTCGGGATGCGACGCAAAAAATGTCGGTACTTTCTCCAAAACGTCTGGGAGTAGGTAGGTATCTGGATTAATAATCCACACAATTGCCTGGGTATCTTGAGTATAAATCCAATTTAATCCTAAGTTGCAAGCTTGACCAAAACCCAGGTTACTCCCAGCTTCAAGAATGAGGATATCATCACCTTCCAGATGATGGATAGAGACATCATCTGGGGAGTTATTGATAATGATAATTGTGTATGGAACACCTTTGCTTGCTTGAATTGATCTAATTAAACTAGCGATGAAATCACTGGAATAATAGTTAACTATGACAAAGTAAATCACGCTAGTTCAATTTGACTGTCATCGCCAATCATAAAACGCAAGGCTTTCGGACGTTGTGGGGCAACAGTTAACTGGGCCCGTTGCCCAATCACGCTATCCACAATTCGTTGATGAATGCCTACAACTTTAGCACTCTGCAAAATCACGCTATGATCGAGTTCAACATCAATCAAGGTGACACGATCGCCAATGCTACTGTAAGGGCCAATAAAACAATGTTCTAAATAGCAGTTGCTACCAATAATAACGGGGCCGCGAATAGTACAGTTAATCAATTTAGTACCGTCACCAATTTGCACTCGCCCAATTACCTGACTGCGATCGTCTACTTCACCAAGGACAGATTTTGTCAGACAGGTGGTATCAAGAATAATTCGGTTTGCTTCCAGCAAATCATCTTTTTTGCCGGTGTCTAACCACCAACCTTCTAGTTGACAAGCTTCAACTTTTTTTTGCCGATCGATCAAACATTGGATAGCATCGGTAATTTCCAGTTCGCCACGGGCGGAGGGTTGGATAGCAGCGATCGCATCATGAATCGCAGTAGAAAAAAAGTAAATTCCCACCAGTGCTAAATTGGAAGGGGGAACTTTTGGTTTTTCCACCAACTGCAAAACTCGCCCATTTTCATCAACTTTGGCAACACCAAACGCACTTGGATTAGACACTTGCCGCAGCAAAATTAAAGCATCTGTCTGCTGGCTTTTAAAGTTGTCTAAAAATACACCCAAATCGCTTTGAATCAAGTTGTCGCCCAGATACATAATAAAGGGCGAATCTCCCAAAAAAGGCTGGGCAACTTTGACGGCGTGGGCTAAACCGGCGGGTTGGTCTTGCAGGATGTAAGTAATTTTAGCACCGAAGCGATCGCCATTTCCCGTCTTAGCTTTAACTTCCTCCCCAGTTTCGGGGCTAATAATAATCCCAATATCCGTAATACCAGCGGCGACAATCCCTTCAATCCCATACCAAAGAATTGGCTTATTGGCGACGGGAACGAGTTGCTTCGCCCCCGTGTAAGTGAGGGGTCGCAAACGAGTTCCTTTACCGCCGGAGAGAATTAATGCTTTCATAAACTACAAGTATAGAGTTCGGCTAACATCTTTCTTAATCCCTGTCGCCAGTGCGGGGGATAAGTTCCCAGGACTGCTGATATTTTGGCACAGGATAGAACAGAATAGGCAGGGCGACGCGCTGGGGTGGGATATTCAGCTGTTGTAATCGGAATTACCCGCTGAACTTTCAAATCCCAGCCTAACTGTTTTGCTTCTTCAAATATAGTAACGGCAAAGTCGTACCAGCTGGCAACGCCACTATTTGTATAATTGTAGATTCCGACAATTTCTGGAGTAAATCGAGGAATCAGTTGTGCAATTGCACTTGCCAAATCTGCTGTACAGGTGGGGCTACCAATCTGATCTGCAACTACTCGAAGTTCTTCGCGTTGTGCCCCTAATCTCAGCATAGTTTTGACAAAATTTCCTTTACCGCCAACGCCATAAACCCAAGCAGTTCTCAGGATAATATAATTGTCGCAGGTTTTTTGAATTGCTATCTCGCCTTCGAGTTTGGATTTGCCGTAGACACTTAGGGCATTGGTGGCGTCGCTTTCCCGGTAAGGGTGGCTTTGGCTACCGTCAAAGACGTAATCGGTGGAAATATGAATCAGGGGTACGCCCAACTTTTGACATTCGTGGGCTATGATAGCGGGTGCGATCGCATTTATTTGATCAGCCAATTCTGGTTCGCTTTCCGCTTTATCCACCGCCGTATATGCTGCCGCATTCACAACAACGTCGGGTTTTACTTCATTTATAACCTGACGAATAGCGTCTGGCAGCGTTAAATCCAACTTTTCCCTTCCTAAACCAATTACTTCAGCCACAGGCATAAGAGTCTGCTGCAATTCATTTCCCAACTGTCCGGCGATGCCTGTTACTAAGATTCGCATTATGGAAATACTTCTGCTGTTTTGAATGGTTTACCAGCTTGGTCTTTGGCGGATAATATTGGAGTTGCTTCTATGGGCCATGCGATCGCCAAATCCGGGTCATTCCACAGAATACACCTTTCGTGCTGCGGAGCATAGTAGTCAGTAGTTTTGTACAACACCTCAGCAACTTCCGAAACAACCAAAAAGCCGTGGGCAAAACCGGCTGGAATCCACAGTTGGCGTTTGTTTTCAGCACTCAGCAGATAACCGACCCATTGCCCAAACGTAGGCGAACTTTCTCTTATATCCACCGCCACATCAAATATCTCACCCATTACCACCCGCACTAATTTTCCTTGCGGCTGTTGAATCTGATAGTGTAAGCCACGCAGAACCTTTTGGCTAGAACGAGAGTGATTGTCTTGGACTAAATGTGCCGTTACGCCTATTTTATCGGCAAACGATCGCTCATTGTAACTTTCAAAGAAAAAACCACGCGCATCGCCAAATACTTGCGGTTCAATCAGCAAAACATCGGAAATTTCAGTGTTGACAACTTTCATTGACTTTGCAATATGTGAGTACCGTTTAACTTAAAAGCTTTTCCCGTGTTCGTGTCAAATGCCCAAGCATTTATTTTTACCTGGCCCTTTGGCAGTTTACTTGCAGAAAATGATTTTTGCCAGCCTGACATAAAGTATCTGTCTTTTTTCGTTATTTTGGCAACCTCCTCCCTTTTTGTTCTTGTATAAGCCATAAAACCGATGCTCCATCCTAACTTTATAATCAATTGTCCTATAAAAACAGCAGAGTAGACAACAATAAAAACAAAGCTCGCCCCTTCAGGATTTTTTCGCATTCGTTTATACTCCTAAATGAAAACTACATTAGTTGGAAAATACTTGCTCTCTTTATCTTAAAATTTCTGCAACAGGATATGAAGTTAAACTTACATCTATATCACCTTTGTACAATAAAGAGTTACTTATCGAAAAACTAAATGACTTGACTGGAACAGGAAACTGTCCTTTAAAAAAGGATAGAGCATCATCAGGATTTTTCGGCAAGTGGCTGATTATAATACCGTTTTTGGCGTTGTCTGGCACAATTCTATATTCACTTTTCACACCATTCACATCAATTACAACTATGTTTATAGGCGGTACTCTAAAAAGAGTTTTATATATTTTACCAAAAAAAGAATATTTAAAATCAACATCTGCACGAACCACCTGTCCATCACCAACTTCTATTGACTGAGAAGTATTCCAGGGCAGGGATGTTTTCTTTGCTAAAGTACCTGTCGAACACTGACTTGAATTAAGTTTGGCCAATAGCATCAATTTTGAGAGCCCAGGCATATTGATAAATTCCGAAAATTTATCGGCTATTCTGTAATTGCAAAAGAGATAAAAGAAAGTTTCTGGTTCGTCAAAAAAAGGATATCTGCCATCTATGCTCTCAAAATTATAAAAAATGTATTCTCTTGGTTTTTTTGATAAGCTTTTCATGTTTAAGTGGTCAAGAAACGCTGTATAAGCAGAGTATGACTGAAATATTGGTCTTGGCTTCCAGTTAAGTTTGTTAGCTTCTACCAAGGAAATTTCCCAAGGTATAATATCTATTTCTTTAGATTTTACTAGCTCTATTACACTGTCTGGTAGTTTGATTTTAGAGAGTTTGGCCTTACTTTTGGCATTCACTTCGTCTTGCAGCTTGTTCAAGTTAATCAAGCCTGATACCCTAGCAGCTACCCGTTCGGGAGCAAAGTCTGCAAGTCTGTTTGTACCTTGGGGAAATGACTGATTTCCAAATGGGTTAGAAGTAAATCCATATATTAGCATAATGAGCAACAGGTAGATATGGATTAAAAAGGAAAATTTGATTGTAGGAAGTGTTTTAGCTTTAGTAATACATATAGAAACTAGGAGAGGGGTAGAACTTATAAACCCAATAATGTGCCCATCCTGACGAACAAACCCGTGTTTAAAAGTCATCCATAATATAAACGCTATAGATAGGGAAAGACCTACGGAATATTCCCGGCTACCTAAAATTAAAAGTGCAAAGATTAAAAACATTTCAGAAATTCCAACTATTAGCTCCAATTTTGAGCCCACCAAACTCATTGCACTGGAGTAACCAGAAGAAATTTCTAGAGCGCCTCTCAAATAGTCTATAAGGGGATGATTGAAATAAAAAATTATTAATATAAAGCAAAAACAGTAGACAAAATAAAATACGCACCATCCTGTAATTCTTGGCTTTAATATTCTGGTTAAAACTTGATTGCTATTAATAACTTCCCCCAGGGTGAGTAAAATTTTACGGCTAATTACTTGCCGGGTAACCCACCATGTTGATAAGCCAAATATTCCTGATAAAATAATACAAATTATCAGCTTCATAAAACTGTTTATATATGATTTATCTAAGGTTATAAATAGCACGGAGTTGGTTACCAATAATGAATCTATAATGGCGAATACTATCAAGCTTATATTTTTTTTATGTTTCAGGGATGAATAAAGCTTTTCCGACAGTAATAAAAGGAGCGAACCAAGTATAGTAACTCCTAGATTCAGCTTCAAACTCAAGCAAAGACCGGCAAATACTGCCAGCCCCAAAGACCAATATCTTATAAAAATACCATCATAAAATAACAAAATAATTATAAATATAAATAAAATTTCATTTGTCGTATTTGATGATAATTTACTAAAAATAAAAGGAAATAATAAGCTGAGAATGAGAGATGCCTTTGTCAATTTTGTCCTTAGCTTTAAGAACTTTATCCAAACCAATCCAAATAATACAAAGTATACTAAAAAGCGAAAAGATACTATAGAAAAAAAGTTTTTATCTAATACAGCCCCAGAAGTTAGGTATCCGATCGGGCCATACGTGAACACAATGTCTCGTCCAAAAATCAGTTGATCTGCTGAGGCACGACTGAGGGCATATTGCCAAGATGGGTCTAAACCTATTCTTATTCCATTCGGCATTGGTAGAAAAGCGATGAAGCAGTATGCTACTGGAAGTGCCCAGATTAGGAATAGCATACAGACTTTAAAATACTTGTAGAGAGTTGCTGGCACTTGCAGTGTCCCGTTTAACTTTGTTAACCATATTACACTAAACCGTGTAAATTATTTTTATACCAAATCCGGGTTTGTTACCCCATGAGAATTTTTGGCATAAAGATTGTAGAGACGTTTCATGAAACGTCTCTACAGCCTAGAGACATAAAGGGGGTAATCGTCGCGGACATGATATTAAAGAGCGCTAAAGCGCAACAACATACTAAAGAGGTTGAAGGATATTGCTAAATAAAACAATTTGGGGTCAGCTAATGCCTTCCCCAAAAAACAAAACTTAGCGCCGTTCTTGAGCTAATTTCCAAACAATTACCTGACGGTCTTAAGGTCATCAACTTGTTTTTGGAACAACTCTGTAAAGATACTCAGAACTGTCCGATTACGCACTTTTATACTGGCATTGATCGCCATACCGGACTGGAGCGGAATTTTCCTTTCACCCACTTTCAAAGATTGACTTTCCAGTTCTATTGTGGCAGGAAAAGCGTAATAAGGACGTTGTTCCTGTTGATCTGGAGGCAAAACATCAGAACCAACTGAAGTCAATTTGCCGGTGACGGTGCCAAATTCGGTGGATGGGAACGATTCCACATTTACCTCGACCTTCAACTCTTTTTCCTTTTTCAATTTATCCACAATCTGACCGATATCCCGGTTTGTAAGATATATTTTTGCCACCAGTTTATCGGTAGGCACAATTGACAGCACTGGTTCCGCGTCAATTTGTCTGACAACATATCCCGGCGAATTTGGTTTTAGATTAAACACCATCCCATCAACTGGCGCTCGGAGTTCTTGGTACTGAAGAACCTGTTTTGCCTTTTGGATTTGGCTCTCAATTTCGTCTAGCTTTTTCTTATTTTCCAATCTCAATCGAGCTAGCTGGCTATCAATTTCGGCAATCTTTTGGTGGTTATCGGCAATTTTCGTGAAGATATCTTTGGCAGATAAATCAATAGTATTTTTCAACTGTTGCTTCGCCCGATCGATGGACACAGTGATGCGTTGTTGGTCTCCCTTCAGGCGATCGATTTCAGCTTGAGTTTTCAAAAGTTCGGCTTCGCGGTTGGCAACTTCACCTTGGCGGTTTGATATTTCAGATCGGCTGGCTGCGAGTTCCTGGCGGCGTCTCAAGATTTCCGTTTCGCTTGCCGTGATTTCCTGGCGGCGTCTTAAGATTTCCGATTCACTTTGCGTAACCTCATTTTGGCGCGTCAAAATTTCCGATTCTCTTTCGGCAATATCATTTTTGCGGGTCAAAACTTGTTGCTCCTGCCGTTGAGATTGCAGCTTAGATATCGCTCCTTCCGCCACTGCGGATTGGATCTGATTTAGAAGGGCTTGATCTGTAGCGAGCAGAGCTTTAGACGTTTGCGATCGCTCGATCGCTCTGGGTAATTGCGCCTGGGCCGTTTCAAACTGCTTGATCGCCCTGGGTAATTGCGCCTTGGACGTTTCAAACTGCTGGACTGCTCTGGGTAATTGCGCCTGGGCCGTTTCAAACTGCACCTTAGCCAGTTCTAATCGATCTTTGGTCGTCGCTAATTGCGTACCGGCCAATGGCAATTGTGCCGAGCCAGCCGCTAATTGCACCTGCACCTGGTCAAATTGCTTTTGTAACTCTTGAACTTGCAACTGAGCTGCTTGCACGCGAGACCGCAATTCGGCGCGGCTGGCGGCTAAAAGTCCCTCTTGGTTGGCAAAGAATTCGCCCCCGCTGCCGCCTGCTACTTTTGCCCCATTCAGCTGAGCCTTGTAGTATTGATTTTCTGCGATTAGGGCAGATCTAGACTGGGTTAGCGCTTGTAATTCGGGACTGCCTCCTGTGCTTGCGCCATTAGCTTGCGCGTTGTAAAATTGATTTTCCCGCAGAAGCGTTTCGCGCTGTTTGAAGAGCGAGTCCAAATCTGCTTGGGGTGCTGTGGGGTCAAGCGTAATCAAAAGCTGACCTTTTGTCACCCGCTCTCCATCTTTGACAAAAATCTCGCGTACCACGCCGCCGTTGGGTGCTTTCACTTCTTTGGCAGCACCTTCCGCTTCCAATTTACCCATAGCTGGGATTGATTGCTCGATCGGGGCAAATGCTGCCCAAAGTAGAGCGGAACCAGTTACGCTGAGAATTAACCAAACAAAGGCGTGCGACCACCAAGAAGGTCGCTCTAATAGGATGGGTTGGTTGTCTGGCTCAAAAGGAGGCGGAGGAGGGGAAACTGGTTCGGGAGGAACCCAAACGGTATTGAAATCTTTTACTTGAGCTATACCGTTGTGTTTGCCGTTGCCGTTGCCGTTGCCATTTGAACGATCGACTATTTGTTTGTTGGTCATGATTTTTTATTGGTAATTGGTAATGGTTAATTGCAAATTAAAGATTTCAGAAAAGCAGATTAAATTTAATTTCAAATCTTCAATCTGCTTTTGGGAAATTATTAAGAAATTTCGGACTCTTGTTGCTGGTAGAGGCAATAGTAACGTCCTTTAAGCGCCATTAATTCCTTGTGAGTACCTTGCTCGACTACAGAACCTTGATCCATCATCAGTATGACATCGGCACTTCTAACGGTGCTGAGTCGGTGGGTGATGAAAAAGACAGTGCGACCCTGAAATGCGATCGCGAGGTTATCGCAGACTTGGCGCTCGGAATGGTAGTCTAGGGCGCTGGTAGCTTCGTCTAAAATCAGCAGTCTGGGGTTTTGCAGAACGGTGCGGGCGATCGCAATCCGCTGTCTTTGTCCCCCCGATAAACTGGAGCCGCGCTCTCCCACTATAGTGTTGTAGCCGTTAGATAAGCTCATGATAAAATCGTGAGCTACCGCCACCTTGGCTGCCTCAATAATTTCCTCATCGCCAGCTTCAGGATTGGTCAGGGCGATATTGTCCCGGACGCTGCCATTAAATAGCAGCGTATCCTGTAGCACCATCCCAACTTGACGGCGCAGAGAATAAAGTTCTACTTTGCCGATATCGTAATCATCAACTTGAATCCGTCCGGCGTTAGGCTCGTAAAGCCGCTGTAGCAATTTCATCAGCGTACTCTTACCAGAACCGCTCTGACCGACAATCCCAACAAACGTACCGGCAGGAAATTCTACATTGACATTTACCAGTTGCAGCGGTCCGCTGGTATTAAACCGGAACGAAACATCTTCAAACTTCACAGCCCCTTCAATTAAAGGCATAGTGATATTGTTGCGATTGTTTTCGTCTGCCTCTGGTTTAGCATCCAGAACGTCGCTGAGCCGTTCGATAGACAGAGCCGTTTCTTGGAAGTTTTGCCACAACTGCACCAAGCGCAGCAGAGGGCTAGTGACATAACCTGCAATAATGCGGAACGCAATCAGCTGCCCCAAAGTTAGCTGAGGTGGGTTGGCTATCACCATATAAGCTCCCACCCACAAAAGCAGCAGACCGGACAACTTATTAAAAAAGCCGCTGAGAGCGCTAGCGGTGCTAAACGTCAGCACCGTCTTAAACCCTGCCGCGACATAGCGGGCATAGCGTTCTTGCCACTGCCAACGCGATTTTAGCTCGATATTTTGGGCTTTGACCGTTTGAATCCCGGAAAGAACTTCCACTAAATAGGATTGGGCGTCGGCGTAGCGTTCGGCTTTGGTGCGTAACTGACGCTGTACGATCGGGGAGACAATTAACGTCAGAATGGCAAATAGCGGGATGGTTGACAAAGCTACGATCGTCAGCGGCACGCTATAAACCAGCATGAAGGCGATATAAAATATCGAGAAAAAGGCATCAAGTACAACCGTCAAAGCTGTGCCGGTGAGAAACTGACGAATATTTTCCAGTTCGTTCACCCGACCTGCCAGTTCCCCTACCCGACGATGGTCGAAATAGTTGAGCGGCAGTCGTACCAGGTGGTCGATTACCTCCGCACCCAGGGTGATGTCAATCCTGTTGGTGGTATCGACAAATAAAGTTGTCCGCACGTAAGTCAGCAGCGCCTCAAACACTGCCACTACCAGCAACAGCAGCCCCACGCTATGTAGGATGGTTGCGCTGCGATCCTTGATTACTTGGTCGATAATCACCTGGGTAGCTAGTGGGTTTGCCAAGGCAAACAGCTGCACTAAGAACGAAGCGATAAAAACTTCTATTAAGGTTTTGCGATATTTGGATATGGCGGGCAAAAACCAGCCGAGGCCGAATTTTTCTCTCTGTTCTTCAGCACGCTGTTGCAGCAGCAGTACCGGCCCTTCATTTCCCCAAGTTTCGGCAAACTCCCGTGGATGTCGGCGGCGAATTCCCTCTTCTGGCGTCGCTATCACCAGTTCTTTTTCGCTGATGCTGTAAATAATGGCGAAGCTATCTTGCCATTGAACCATTGCTGGTGCTTTTAATCTGGGTATTGCCTGAGCTTGTACTTCCACCAGTTGGGCGCTGATGCCCATGATCTCGGCTACGCCACCGCAGGTTAGGAGTGTAATGCTTCCTCTGGCTTTGAGCTGGTTATCCAACACTTTGCGAATGACATCTTTGCGGAAGGGTACGCCCATCTGTTTTCCCAGCATTTTGAAGCAAGCTAGCGGGGCTTCTATTTTGCCGCGACCCCGAAAATAGGGGAATTTCTGGTGTGTAGCTACGGCTTCTGGGGGTGCTGGCTGGATGGGAGGTGCTAGAGGAACATCTTCAAAATCTGTTGTTGGCGCATCCCTCTCCATCTGCTGTACGGGTGGCGTCACATCTATGACTGGCGACGGCTCAACCGGAAGTCGCACTCCCAACAACCTAGCACCATGTTTGCCTTTGACGGGCACCCAAGGGCCTGATTCACTGGCCGGAAATCTGCTGCCGGTGGAGAATGCGCCGATGAAGCCGCTGCTGACTAGCCAAACCCTATTCCGGTCTAATTCGGGAAGGGTTACTTGACCGTTTGGTAAGTTCAGGACTTCGGTGTCTTGCCAAACTTGGAAGGTTAGTTCTTTGAGATTTACGCTTGCTAATGCTCGGCGCTGCAATTCTAGGCTTAATAGTTCAAATAGTTCGATGCGGCTAGAACGCTCTCGGAAGGCTTCATTGAGAATTGGTTCTTTATCGAGGTAGGATAAGAACTCTGCTGCTGGGAGTGTGATGCAGATGACTTCGCTGGATGCGATCGCTGTTTCGCAGGCGACTCCCCTTACCAATCCTACCCAGCCCAGGGCTTCCCCTGGCCCGACCACTTGCAAGCTGGCGGGGCTTTGGGTGCGCTGGTCGTAGCCCAACAGTCGCGCCTGTCCTGTATAGACGATCGCTACCTGTGTGGGCATCACTTCCCTTTGCAGGATTGTTTGCCCGATGCGATAGCGCAATAACTGGCATTGAGCGGCAAAACCCTCTAGACTTCTGGCGTTTAGTCGGTTAAATGGCTCTATTTCCGCCAGAAAGGTTTGAATTTGCGATCGCGAAACTGTTTGGGTCATACGCCACCAGAATAATTAGCTGTCAGATTTCAGAGGCAAATGGGAACTATAGCTAGGGACTAGGGGAAGAAGGGTTTATAGCTTAGCTGTCTTTACTTATATATTTTTTCTTCATTGTTTTTCCTTCATATTTCTGACCAAGGATACTCCACGCAGTTCTAGATAGTGCTTTTGGTAAGGGTCAGGAAGAACTATCCTAACTTATTCCCCTTTACCCTTTATTCTTTACCAAACTGTAATTTTATGCGCGTGGAGAGTATAAATTTAGGATAGCTTACCAAAATGTGGGACGATTGGATCGGAATATTGGTTTCCCGCACGAAGGGCCCCTACACGATCGCCACTGACTCCTCAGTTTTCTCCGCTAAATGCAGATTTCCCATTTTTTTCACCTGCTCAGAGAGCCAAGTTTCAAACATTTCGTCGATCAGGCGGCGGCGCATTGCGTCGTCTAGCTGAGCTGGCATAAACTTTTCTAACCTAACGATTACAAACCATTCCGCTAGGGCTCGCGGTTGCCAAAGTTGACCCGGTTGACTGACTGAGAGCAGTTGACCGATCAGGGGATGGGGCTGCCGGATCGGCACTGGCCCCAATACTCCTCCCGTATTGGCTTCTGGCCCCTGAGAATATTGTTTGGCTAGCTCGGAAAAGTTTTGTTCGCCTTCTTGGATGCGAAAGTAGATTTCTTGGGCCAGTCCCAGGTCTTTGGTGCGGATCAGAGAGTAGACTACCTGGTCTAGATAGGATTTGCGTGTGAGGAAATAGGATTCGACTTTTGAACTCCAAGTCCCCTGCTTAAATTTTTCCAGCTCGAAGGGGCGTACTACGATTTCCTCAAACTGTTCTTGGCTTAACCCTTGGCTTTCCAGCCAAGCTTCCCTAGCTTCTGGTGAAGAGATCTGATATTGCGCTTCAGTTTGAGCTACAGCGCTTTTCCTCTCTTCCTCGCTGAGATCGATATCGGCGATCGCCTCGTCTAAGATCAGTCCACGCAAAAACTGCGGCATTAACTGATACCGATTTAGCAGTACCAGCATTTCATCCGCTTGAATTACTCTGTTGCCAGCTTGAAACAATCCTGTCATTGCTTAGAACTTACACTTACCCTGTAGTCCAACTGTTTTTAGCGCCCACATCACCCCTGGTCAATTTGGTGCGTAATCGTCACAAAATAAAAAGAAGGCATAAATCGTCACCAAAAGCTTAATATAGCACTTGAAAAACTCACAACCTCCACAAGTTGTTATCCAGCTTGTCAAGATTTTGTTAATAAACTATTGTAACCAACCTTATGCGGATTCTGTTCACTCTTCCTCACTTCTTCAACCCAACCGATAACGGAAAGCACGGTTCTCAAGGTAAAGATCCTCAGCCGCGCATCCAGGCGCTAACTGCTTCTATCACTGCTTTGCAACAGTTATTCGGCAAGTCCCAGACCAGCATGGACATTGCCAAGGGGGCTACCTTGCCTGTCAATCAGTCCCAAGCTCATGACATAGATATAGTTATCTCTACTACTAAAGATTCTCACCTTCTGGATCGGATTCCACTTCCGTCACATTTCTACAAGCATTACCGTACCAATTCCGAACCGATGCTATTGGGCTTTGAGTGTCAGGCACTACTGAGAGACTGTCTTGGTAGTTATGACTACTTCTGCTACATGGAAGACGACCTGATTTTGCACGACCCTTGGTTTTTTGTCAAACTCAAGTGGTTTACCAATCAAGCGGGTGATATGTGCCTGCTGCAACCAAATCGCTATGAAATCTCGCCCGGTAATCAGCGGCGGGACGTCAGTGCCACAAGCCAAAAAACCTATATCGACGGGAACCTGGTATCGCAGCTAACAGCTAAATTTCAGAATTTGCAAGAGCAACCAGAACTGATCGGGCAAATCATGGGTAGCCCAGTAACTTTCCGTCGTGCTAGTAACCCCCACGCTGGTTGCTATTTCTTGAATGTTTCGCAAATGAACCATTGGAGTAGGCAGCCCTATTTTCTAGACCGCGATACCAGTTTTATGGGCCCTTTAGAAAGTGCCGCCAGCCTTGGAATCATGCGATCGTTTCAAGTTTATAAGCCCGCCTCCCAGGATGCCAATTTTTTGGAAATTGAGCATTTTGGCTCAGCTTGGAGCGAAAAAATGTGGCAAATGCTCACTTCCAAGCAGGAGAGCGGGAGAGCGGGAGAGCGGGAGAGCGGGAGAGCTTTTATTAATCCCCAATCCCCAGTCCCCAGTCCCCAATCCCCAATCTCCAGTCCCCAATCCCCAGTCCCCAATCCCCAATTGCTAGCTGACTACTACGATCGCATTAACCCAGATTTGCTCAGGTTGCTGCCCGGTGATGCCAAGGTAATTGTCGAGGTTGGCTGTGGGGCTGGAGCTTTGGGCCTACACTATCAGCGGATTAATCCCCACTGCCAATATATCGGTCTGGAACTGAATGAGACGGCGGCTTCGATTGCGGCGACAAGGCTAAACCGAGTGGTGGTGGGAAATATCGAAGACCCAAATTTACAGCCAGGAATTGCCGAGGGTACGGTTGATTGTCTGGTTTTTGGGGATGTACTCGAACATACGATCGACCCTTGGGCGGTACTCAAACGCACTACTGCATGGCTCAAGGAAGACGGTCAAGTTTTGGCTTGTATCCCCAACGTGCAGCACTGGAGTCTGATTCTCAAGCTGTTGCGCGGGAAGTGGGAGTATGAGGATGAAGGTTTGCTCGATCGCACGCACCTGCGCTTTTTCACGTTGGATAGCATCAAGCAGATGTTTGCTGAGGCCCAGTTACAAGTGCATGAGATTCAGACGCGGGGACGAAAAGGGGAGGAGTTTCAAAAGTTTCAGCAGCAACTAATGCCATTGGTGAAGGAGTTGGGCTTAGATCCGGCTCAATTTGCCGTTCAGACGGGTGCATTTCAATACGTTGTACGGGCTACCAAGTCGCCTGTGGCAATGCGGCGGTTGTTGATCCAGACGATGATGATGGCTCCTTTAGCGTGCGATCGCGTCCGGGTATTAGAGCCCGATCGCTTTAGCTCTACCATTCCAGGCGTTAGGACGATTTCCGCAGTCAAAGCAGCCGATTTGAGCGTGGGGCAACCAGGAGAGGATAAAGTATTTATCTGGCAGCGGGGTAATTTGCAAGCTCCAGATGATATCCCCAAACTACAAGAACTGCTGCGACGGGATTATTTAATCGTTGCCGAAATTGACGATGACCCAATGCGCTGGCCCGCTCATGGAGAAAACCAGTTTTTCAGCTACCGGGCTTTACACTGCGTACAAACTTCTACAGAGCCTCTGGCAGAATTTTTGCGCCAAATTAATCCCAATGTTGGCATTTTTAAGAATCAATTGGCTTACTTACCAGAGCCAAGACAATATAAATCCGATGACTCAATAACTCTCTTTTTTGGAGCGCTGAATCGGGAAGAAGATTGGGCACCAATTATGCCGATTTTGAATAAGTTGCTAGCCGAATATGCCGATAAAATTCGCGTGCAGGTAATTTACGACAAGAAGTTTTTTGAGGCATTGGCAACACCACATAAAGAGTTAGAGCCGTTTTGTCCCTACGATCGATATCAGGAAATTCTACATACCTGCGATATCGGTTTCCTGCCCCTCAATCCAACCCGATTTAACAGCATGAAATCCGATCTCAAGTTTATTGAATGTGCTGGACATGGGGTGACTGTGCTGGCTAGTCCCACCGTGTATGAAGGCTCTATTTTGTCAGGAGAAACCGGGTTGATTTATCGCTCCGTAGAAGAGTTTGAGGCTAACTTGCGCCAGCTGATTGATGATACTGCGTGGCGACATCAATTGGCAGTAAATGCTTACCAGTGGGTGAGAGACAATCGGTTGCTTTCTCAACACTACCGCGAACGTCGCGATTGGTATTTGCAAATGCGGGATGATTTGCCTCGCTTGAATGAGGAGTTGCGAAGTCGAGTCCCGGAATTGTTCATCCCTTCTTAGAAGAAACCGGGTTTCTGAGTTTCTGGGTTTCTGAGTTTCTGGGTTTGGTTGAGTGGTGTAGTCCACACTCGCTGGGGATTCAAATCCCCAGCTAATAGCGAAAGTAGGGGCGGGTTTTGTTCTGAGGCGATTTGTAGGAAACAAAGGATGTTTGCTAAACCCGCCCCTACAAGTGGACTGAATATTAACTTGGATCGATTATGCTATTTGGTGTTCATCCAGCAAGGATTTTTTTATCAAATTTACGCAAACTTCATTCACTACCTGCGTACTGATTACTATTGAACCTTCTTGACTTGATAGCAAAGATTTTGCTTGGGCTTGCCTGCTGTCTGTTGCAGAGCCGTTTATCATGGCGTAAAGCCAGATATTAGAATCCACAAAGCAGGAAACTTTAGAATTTTCACTCATAGATTTCATCCCGTTTCATTGGCGTGAATTTATTTACCTGGATGGGATTATCTAGAAGGTGTTCTATCATATCTCGATCGGGCCTTTTTCATCTTTAAGCAGAATCACTTTGATATTTTTTCCCTGCTGGAATTGAGATTTGTATTCTTCCGGGATTTCGATAAATCCATTTTGGATACTGGCTTGAAATTCTACGGCAAACATAGCTGTAATTTAAATGAATTGAGTTATTAATTTCTATATTATAGAGTATATCACCAAAAACAGCTATTATATTACGATCGCCGATCAAATAAACGCATTAATATTCGATCGTATAGCAACCGCCAAGGCGGTTAAGCCATAAATCTGGGGTAGGGGCGAAGCATTCGAGCATATAATTTATTGGTTAAAACCGAAGATTTACTACCCGAATGCTAATGCCTCCGGCACGCTACGCGAACGCCCCTACTGCCAAGAGTCGCCTTGGCGGTTGCTATATTTTCATAGTTTTACCTTTTTTATGATTATCGCACCTTGCCTGCATCCCTCACTTCAAATCGCTTTCATTCATTTGTTGTATCCTGGGATGGTTCGATTTCTGCTAAAATGCTGGCGATGATTTCTTGAACTAAAGGATCATCCCACTGTGTTAATTCAGCAAAGCGATCGCTATTAATTGCTTCTCTCAAAAAGTATGTCAAATTTTCCTTAATTGTTACTGTTTGGGGATGATTTATCCCTAACTGACTCCGACTAATTTCTAGCGCTTCCAAGTATAAAGGTTCCGCTTCACTGTAGCGTCCTTGGGATTTGTAGAGTTCTGCTAAATTATTCAAACTGGTAGCAACATCGGGATGTGCTTCTCCCAACAGGCGTTTATAAAGTTCTAGCGCTTCCAAGTATAAAGGTTCCGCTTCACTGTAGCGTCCTTGGGATTTGTAGAGTTCTGCTAAATTATTCAAACTGGTAGCAACATCGGGATGTGCTTCTCCCAACAGGCGTTTATAAAGTTCTAGCGCTTCCAAGTATAAAGGTTCCGCTTCACTGTAGCGTCCTTGGGAATCGTAGAGTTCTGCTAAATTATTCAAACTGGTAGCAACATCGGGATGTGCTTCTCCCAACAGGCGTTTATAAAGTTCTAGCGCTTCCAAGTATAAAGGTTCCGCTTCACTGTAGCGTCCTTGGGATTTGTAGAGTTCTGCTAAATTATTCAAACTGGTAGCAACATCGGGATGTGCTTCTCCCAACAGGCGTTTATAAAGTTCTAGCGCTTCCAAGTATAAAGGTTCCGCTTCACTGTAGCGTCCTTGGGATTTGTAGAGTTCTGCTAAATTATTCAAACTGGTAGCAACTTTGGGATGTGCTTCTCCCAACAGGCGTTTATAAAGTTCTAGCGCTTCCAAGTATAAAGGTTCCGCTTCACTGTAGCGTCCTTGGGATTTGTAGAGTTCTGCTAAATTATTCAAACTGGTAGCAACATCGGGATGTGCTTCTCCCAACAGGCGTTTATAAAGTTCTAGCGCTTCCAAGTATAAAGGTTCCGCTTCACTGTAGCGTCCTTGGGATTTGTAGAGTTCTGCTAAATTATTCAAACTGGTAGCAACATCGGGATGTGCTTCTCCCAACAGGCGTTTATAAAGTTCTAGCGCTTCCAAGTATAAAGGTTCCGCTTCACTGTAGCGTCCTTGGGAACGGTAGAGTGAAGCTAAATTATTCAAACTGGTAGCAACTTTGGGATGTGCTTCTCCCAACAGGCGTTTATAAAGTTCTAGCGCTTCCAAGTATAAAGGTTCCGCTTCACTGTAGCGTCGTTGGGAATCGTAGAGTGCTGCTAAATTATTCAAACTGGTAGCAACATCAGGATGTGCTTCTCCCAACAGGCGTTTATAAAGTTCTAGCGCTTCCAAGTATAAAGGTTCCGCTTCACTGTAGCGTCGTTGGGAATCGTAGAGTGCTGCTAAATTATTCAAACTGGTAGCAACATCAGGATGTGCTTCTCCCAACAGGCGTTTATAAAGTTCTAGCGCTTCCAAGTATAAAGGTTCCGCTTCACTGTAGCGTCGTTGGGAATCGTAGAGTCCTGCTAAATTATTCAAACTGGTAGCAACATCGGGATGTGCTTCTCCCAACAGGCGTTTATAAAGTTCTAGCGCTTCCAAGGATAAAGGTTCCGCTTCACTGTAGCGTCCTTGGGAATAGTAGAGTCCTGCTAAATTATTCAAACTGCTAGCAACATCGGGATGTGCTTCTCCCAACAGGCGTTTTCTCAGTTCTAGCGCTTCCAAGTATAAAGGTTCCGCTTCACTGTAGCGTCGTTGGGATTTGTAGAGTCCTGCTAAATTATTCAAACTGGTAGCAACATCAGGATGTGCTTCTCCCAACAGGCGTTTTCTCAGTTCTAGCGCTTCCAAGTATAAAGGTTCCGCTTCACTGTAGCGTCCTTGGGAACGGTAGAGTGAAGCTAAATTATTCAAACTGGTAGCAACATGGGGATGTGCTTCTCCCAACAGGCGTTTTGTCAGTTCTAGCGCTTCCAAGTATAAAGGTTCCGCTTCACTGTAGCGTCCTTGGGAATCGTAGAGTGCTGCTAAATTATTCAAACTGCTAGCAACATCAGGATGTGCTTCTCCCAACAGGCGTTTTGTCAGTTCTAGGCACTTCTCCAACCAAGGCGCTGCTTGTTTGTAGAACCCTTGTCCTTGATAAAATCTACCCAAACCGACAAAAGGCCAGACTAGATCATCATCGCTCAGATTCTCTACTAGATGCTCAGCCACTTCTGCCAAATGGGGAATCGCCGGGGTGACAGCTTCGATGAAATCGCGGGTAGGCGAGTCGGGAATTTGTTGTGCTAACAATACCATTTGTGCAGCAAAGGCGCGTTTCAGACCTCCTCCTCGATCGGTGGTAGGAGTATCTAACTCCTCCAACTTTTCCCGAAAAAATTCTCGAATCAGTTGATGCAGGCGGTAAGTGTCCGCATCGGTACGTTGTAGCAAGTGCAGGCGAGTCAGTGCAACTCTAGCTGCTTCGATTTCCGCTGTTTCCTCCTCCCCCGCCACCAACCGCCAGGGTATCGCTGTCAAAGCAAATAAACTCAGCCGATATCCCAACTCTCGTGTATTTTCATCCAAGCGTTCCCAACTCAATTCAAAGGCATCTCGCACTCCCAATTCCGCTGTCATTCCCGATCGAACCTCAAAAGCTGGATGCTTGAGTCGCTTTTCCTGCAAGCGTTTCAGCATTCTTGCCAAAGACAAATCCGGTTCTTGTTCCAGATATCGTCCCACCAATTCCAATCCCAATGGCAAATAACCCAACCACTGACAGAGTTTCCTCGCCACCCAAGGTTCTGATTTAACTCGTTCTCTCCCTACGAAGGATTGCAATAATTTCATGGCGGCGAGGCGTTTGAGTACTCCCAAGTTAAGGAGTGCGATCGGTTTCCCCAACTGTTCCCGCGTGGTAATTAGTACCTTAAACCGTCCCGGTTTATATTTCAGGAATTCCCGAATTTGCTGATTGTACTCGGTGACATCATCGAGTAAGAGGAGAACTTTGGCGTCAATGGAACCAGGCGGATTATACCAATGCTGCCAGCAAAAATTAACCTGTGCCTGTAAATCTTCCAGTCCATCTGGAATAGTGAAGCTAGGTAAATACACCCTGGCAAAGTTCGTCAGTTGCAAGCCAATATCTCCCTGTTTGGGATTTAGCCAGCAAATACCACCTGGGTAGCTGTGGAGGTGAGTTGTGGCATATTGGATAGCGAGTTCAGTTTTTCCCACGCCTCCCATCCCGACGACGGCGGCGATCGCCACTTGATTATTTTGCTGCAATAGTTGATGCAGTTGGTTTAAGTCGTCATCGCGTCCGATAAATTGGCTGGCGCCGCTGAGGGGGATATTTTCGGGTGTGATGTTAGCAGCGGATTTTGTAGCGGATGTAGCGGATGGGTTATCGGTGGTGGATGGGGGTGTGTCGGGTTCGATGTAGACGATGCCTTGCCAATCTAACCCCAGTTTATTGCTAAATTCGACAAAATTTAGATAATCAACAGGGTGGCCGTTAAGGAATTTGCTAGCGGTAGTAGAGGTTATCCCCATCTCCGTCGCGAAAGCCTTGATGCTAGGAAAGCCATGACGCTTGCGAGCTAGTTTAACTCGATTGATATGTTGGGGAGCAACTTGGAGCGATCGTGACATAGCCAGATTTCGAGCAATTTTTCTGTATTTTTACATTTTGCGCGATCGATCGGGCGTGTGGGCGATCGATCGCACCCGCCTGCGATTCAAATCGCAGGCTAATAGCGCAAGTTGCTAGTTATCTAGTTGAGGCTGGTATTAGGTACGTTGTTGCGCTTTAGCGCTCTTAATTACAACTGGGATAAGAGCGCTAAAGCGCAACAACATACCCAGAAAGCAAGTAACTAGCAACTTGAGTTAATAGCGAAAGTCCTCTGAAAGAGGACTGGTAGAACACCAATTCAGTTATCCCAGAAACCAGGTTTTTTGCTAGAAAAGCCCGAAATTCCGATGCTGCTACCCCAAGAAACCCGTTTTCTCTAATTCTTCAGTCCACTTCAGTGGACTTCAGCTATTAGCCTGCGATTTGAATCGCAGGCGGGTCATCGCTATGACCTTGGCATTTGAATCGCAGGCGGGCGATCGCTATAACCTTGGCATTTGAATCGCAGGCGGGTCATCGCTATGACCTTGGCATTTGAATCGCAGGCGGGTCATCGCTATGACCTTGGCATTTGAATCGCAGGCGGGTCATCAGCACAACCCAAAAATTTCCACACCAGAAGTTATACACAAGTTATATAAACGCATATATTTCTTAGTTTCAAACGCATATATCAGCCGAGTTTGATGAGTTTAGAACAACAAACTCACCCTACGAGGCAACATGAAATCTTCTTCAAAGAAACTGACAAAAAAGTTAGTTCCAGTCATCGAATTGGCAATTTCCAAGATCGCCGACTTAATCTTTCCAGGTTTAGGCATCCTGCTTGATGCCTGTTTCTTAATCTGGCATTTGTTAGAGGATGAGGAAGAATAGACCTCTTGCAAAAATCCTGGTAAGGGCGAAGCATTTGCGTATAAACACTTTGCGTTTCCCTAAATATAGCGGCGCAAATGCTTCGCCCCTACTTTGGCAAGAAATCTAATCATGCGATCGCTTTCTCTCCCCTCTTCCTTGGCGTCTTGGCGGTTTAATCAAAAAGCGATCGCACCTCGATCGTTTCATGATTCCGGTGATATAAGTGCCATTGCGCGATTCAAGATTTCTTCTCGATTAACCATAGTTTCCAGAGTATCGGCATCATAAAGCCCTTCCTCTACTTCTAAAGAAGCAGCTTTAATGGCATCTGGGTAAGCTTCTTCTAGAGCCAAGGATAATTCTTCTAATGTTAAATAAAAACCTCCCGCTTTCCGGCGCTTATTCTTCTTTTTAATTGCCGAAGCAGAATTATAAATGGATACATCCCAAGAACGAGTCGTGCGATTTTCTACTTGCTGTTTGATTAAATGCAGCAATAGTATAATGGCATAACTACCAATATTATTAATTTTATCATCTTTACTCATTTCTTCAAGTTCTTCAACTAGAGCTAGCGAACCTTTGATATCGCCTTTGAGCAATAAGTCTTTAAGAGTGAGTAATTCTTCCATAACAGTTATTTTTAGGTTTTCCTATTTTCGATTAACACATCATTGTAGCTAATAACGCCATCCCCTTTCAACAGCCTTTCTCTAAATACTCTAACCAAAAGCGATCGCACTCCATTCCCTCACCAGGAAAAAAACGCGATCGCTCTCTTGTCTTGTGGGGCAGGCATCTTGCCTGCCATTTATTCTTCCATCCAGATTTCAGATCCTAAATTAAATCCAAAATCCAAAATCCAAAAATTATACATCCTGTTCGCTGAACTCGCGAGTCAGATGGTCAAAAGGCTGCTCCACAAACGCCGTATTTACAATCCCAGCAGCAGCCACTTGTTCTTTCACAATTTCTTTCATAATCTGGATACCGCGCACTGTCGGGCCGATCGGTACACCTAAAGAATTGTAAGTTTCCCGCAACCCTTGCAGCACACGCTCATCCAGAACATTCGTATCGCCTGCCACCAAAGCATAGCTGGCATAGCGCAAATAATAATCCATATCCCGCAGACAGGCGGCATAACGACGAGTCGTATAAGCATTTCCACCAGGGCGAATCAGTTCCGGCAGTTCTTCAAACAACCGCAAACCAGCCTGCTTGACAATTGCCGCTGCATTACCATTAATCACAGCCGCCGCCGCCACCCGCGCCGTACCCGTCTCAAAATAAGCTTTCAGCGTATCGATACCATTCCGGTCTAAATACCGACCGCTAACATCGTAATTTCTAATCAGATTCGTTACTGCGTCCCGCATGAAATTGCTCTCCCAGTGATTACTATCGGGGGTTTTGCTATTGCTGAATTACCTTTGCGTGCCCAGCACCCGTTTTGCTAACCATCGGACTGGCACACTACCTTCCAAGCTTAAGCTCCAAATTGACAAAGCTAAGCCAGGAAGCACAATCGTTTCTGCTTGGCATAGATAGCCGATTGTAGTTTACAACAAAACGATCGCCCAAAAGTTGAATCCCACAGCATTTCCCAAGGGAAGAGTCAGACTAAACAAGGACTTTTTCTCTGGTGCGATCGCTCAACCGGCAAACTGGATACTGAACCTTCTCGCGCCGATCGGACCTCAACCAGTCCATCACCAGATTGGGGAGCAAATTCAACTCCTCTGGATATCGCGGCTGCGGGTCATTCACCAACCAGATCGGCGGCACCATCATCGCATCGTACTCTGCAATGATATCCACAACGCCGGGACGCCGCTTCAGCTCAACCCGCTGCCCTGGACGGTACTGAACCGCTTCCTGCTCCTCAAAATCTGCCTGCCATTTAAAAGCCATTGTTATTTCCTCTATAAACTGTAGTTATTGATACCATTTTATATATCAAAACCAGTCAGAAAACAGCATTCTGTTAACTTAGCTACAAAATTTAATTTTTTTTTATGTTCCCGCCGCCCTGAAGCCAAAGACTTTGTAATTTCAGATACAAAATCTCCTTAGCTCTCTCTTTAGGATGATGCAGGTACACTAAGTTTTTAGGCATCAATCATGGGCGATATGGCACGTAAGCCAGATCTGGGACGAACCCAGATAGCTCAGTTTCATCTGTCTTGAAGCCAAACTTGCCCCCATCCAGGGGACGCAGCACCAGTTATTGTCTAGAGGTCAGATCGAACCAGCCAGACTTATTCTGTTCATTACGACAGTAAATTAATCAAAATTTAAGTTGTACTCCCCTTGACCTAACCCTTCACTTCCGCTCATTATCAGTATCCAGGTTTAAAGCTTGCATAGAAATTCAGGAGCTAATTCATGCCCCAGACCCCACAAGAAGTCTTGAAATTAATCCAAGAACAAGAGATCAAGATAATTGACCTGAAATTCATCGATACACCAGGAATCTGGCAACACTGCTCGTTCTACCAAGACCAAATTGACGAAAGCTCCTTCGTAGAGGGCGTAGCTTTCGATGGTTCCAGCATTCGGGGTTGGAAAGCAATCAACGAATCCGATATGGCAATGGTACCCGATCCTAAAACAGCGTGGATCGACCCATTTATGAAAGAAAAAACCTTGAGCATGATTTGCAGCATCAAGGAACCCCGCACCGGCGAATGGTATAACCGCGACCCCCGCACCATAGCCCAAAAAGCAGTAGACTACCTAATTTCCACCGGCCTTGGCGATGTGGCCTTTATTGGCCCAGAAGCTGAATTCTTCATCTTTGATGATGTCCGCTTCGACCAAACCGAGAACAAAGGCTACTACTTCTTAGACTCAGTAGAAGGTCGTTGGAATTCCGGCAAAGAAGAAGGCCCGAACCTTGCCTACAAGCCTCGCTACAAAGAAGCTTACTTTCCAGTTCCACCCACGGATACCCAGCAAGATATCCGGACGGAAATGCTGCTGACAATGGCAGAGTGCGGTGTACCGATCGAAAAGCATCACCATGAAGTAGCTACAGGTGGTCAAAACGAACTGGGAATTAAGTTTGCGACCTTGGTTGATGCAGCCGACTACTTGATGACTTATAAATATGTAATCAAGAACGTAGCTAAGAAATACGGCAAAACAGTCACGTTCATGCCCAAACCGCTGTTTCAGGACAATGGTTCTGGGATGCACACCCACCAATCCATCTGGAAAGACGGACAACCCCTATTTGCAGGCGATAAATACGCTGGGTTAAGCCAAATGGCACTGCATTACATCGGTGGCTTACTCAAGCACGCCCCAGCACTCTTGGCTTTGACCAACCCCACCACCAATTCCTACAAGCGATTGGTGCCTGGATTTGAAGCACCCGTAAACTTGGCTTACTCCCAAGGTAATCGTTCTGCTTCGATTCGCATTCCCCTGTCTGGTAGCAATCCCAAGGCGAAGCGCTTAGAGTTCCGCTGTCCCGATGCCACTTGTAACCCATACTTGGCGTTTGCTGCTATGCTTTGCGCCGGTATCGATGGCATCAAGAACCAAATCGATCCAGGCGAACCCCTAGACGTGGATATCTACGAACTCAGCCCAGAAGAATTGGCTAAGGTTCCTTCCACCCCAGGTTCTTTGGAAGGGGCGCTGGAAGCGTTGGAAAAAGACCACGCTTTCTTGACTGAAACTGGCGTGTTCACCGAAGACTTCATTCAAACCTGGATTTCCTACAAACTCGACAAGGAAGTTAACCCGATGCGTCTGCGTCCCCATCCTTACGAGTTTGCCCTCTACTACGATTGTTAAGACCAACAGCAATTTAAAGCACTCAGCGCGATAAATCGCTTTTGACTAGCCCAGCCACCCCTTTTGGTGGCTGTTTTTGGATCGGGAAAGTCTGTATTTTTTCGTTACAATTGTTAACAATTAGTGTCGAATGGGCTGCAACGCAGCCTATAGGTAGAGGGAAAAATTAGGGATTTTTCGTTACAATTGTTAACAGTAAATATCCACCTATCTAAAATCGGCTAAGCCATTCCCATGTCTGACACCCTAACAAAACTGGCCTATCAGACTTTTCAGCAGGGTAAAAGTTACTTTGGTCTAGCTCACAAAACTTTAAGTTCGCAGTTGCTGAACTTGATTTATCCTTCCGATAATCGGAATCTCAAACCTCTAGGCCCAGAGATTTTAGTAAAACTTCAACAAAGGCTAGCTCAACTGCTCGAAGCAGATTGGCAGGATACGGAACGAGGTGTATATCCCTCCAGGCTAATGTCGAGGAGCTACCTTACTTGGATAATTATTTCCATGCAGTCACTAGCGTTTTTCTATTCCACGAGCTACCTGCGGCGGTGCGTCAGCGGACGATCGAGGAATGTTTCCGGGTGACTAAGCCAGGGGGAGTCTTTGTTATCTGCGACTCAATTCAGGTCAGCGATTCTCCTGATTTCATGTCGATGATGGAAAATTTTCCAGCGATGTTTCACGAACCCTACTACAAGCACTACACCACTGATGATTTGGTAAAAGGCTTGGAGAAAGTAGGTTTCAGGAATGTTTCTACTGAAGTCCACTTTGTGAGCAAGTATTGGATTGCACATAAACCATCTGATTCCTAAGTGGGAAATACTTGAGGGCCGATCGGCCCTCAAGTATTCCCAGAAACCGGGTTTCTTTTTGGGGTTAACGAAAAATAGGGCTGACCAGGAGAAGAAAGTCGGTTTCTATCCCCCGCTTTTTAATACTCGACCGGCTCTCTAGGCGATCGCCCTGCTTTTGTGCAATTCTATAAAAAAAAATAATTAGCTGTCCAGCAGCGTATCTCTAGAGGATAAAGTTGGTTCAGACATATCCCAACGAAGCACAAACAGAAATATTTTATGACGACTTACCAGCCAGATGCGGAAACAGTTGCTACTCAAACCTTATCCAGCAACGAGCTAGTAAAGGACTTACTAGAGGATGGGGCGCAAGTCAATTATGTGGAGGTGATTCAAACCGTCATCTCCAGCATGGCACAAGAAGATAGCGCGATGGTCTCTCAGACTGAGGTTGGTCATCTGTGGAAGTTTAAGTATGGTAGTGTTGAGGTGTTTGTGCAGCTGACTGGTTCGACGGATGACGACACTTTGACGGTTTGGTCTTCGGTGCTAAACTTACCTGCCAAGGATGAACCTCAATTAATGCGTAAGCTTCTGGAAATGAATGGGACTGAGACTTTTGAAGCTCGTTTCGCAATTGTCAACGATCGAGTAGTACTGATAACGTCTCGCACGGTGGCTGAGCTTTCCCCTGGCGAAATTTCCCGCGCCATCACCGTTGTGGCTACGATCGCAGATAACAACGACGAACTCTTACAAGAGCAATTTGGTCAATAGTCATTGGTCATTGGTCATTGGTCATTGGTCATTGTTCAAAAGCAAATAATGCTTGACTTAGTTTTTAACAAATGACAAATGACTCTTGACAAATGACTAATTCTTGGCGTCTAATTCCGCTGCTGGAGGCTCCAGGTAGGGTGCAAATGGCGATCGATCTTTGGTTGCTCGAACAGCACCGCAAAGGTTTGCATCCTCCTGCTTTGAGGTTTTACACCTGGTCGCCACCAGCAATTTCTCTAGGATATCATCAGCGTCGGTGGCCTGAATTTTGGCACGACCTGACTTGGCAAGGACAGTCGGTAGAATTGGTGAGGCGCCCTACTGGTGGACGTGCTGTGCTGCACCAAGGAGATTTAACTTACGCTGTAGTTACTTCCGGATTAACTGGTACTCGCACCCAGGTTTATCAAACTCTTTGTGAGTTTTTGATTGCGGGTTGGCTCAAGCTCGGCGTGGAGTTACACTACGGTAATGCTGGGCGCGGTTATATTCACAACCCCAACTGTTTTGGCACCGCCACAGGTGCCGATTTAGTATCGGTTAATAATTGCAAGTTGATTGGCAGCGCTCAAGTTTGTCGCGGCAATACTATTTTGCAGCATGGTTCAATGCGTTTGCAGCCAGATGACGCCTTGTTTGCTCAGGTGTTTGATTCGGCTGCACCGCCGCCGGTAGACATACCTATTCCCGATCGCGGAGAAGCTTTGATTCAAACTGTTATAGATGCTCTGAGTGTTGCCGCCCTGCGCTGTTTCGATGCTCAGCTAGTAATGCAACCTTTATCAGAGGTGGAATGGCAAGCCATTATGGCCCAACCTAAGCTAGAGGTTGGTTTGTTCGTCGATAATCACTTGAAAGACTTCCAACAATAAATCAAGCTTTTTAGTTAGCATGAGTCAGAGTTTCTTGACATTCTTACTGTTGAACGGCGTGAAATTGTTCTGAAGATGTCTTCAAATCTTCACTAACAACAGTTTCTTCAACTAAAGGTGTCACAGTTTTTTGACAATTCACGCTCACACCTCGATACTTTAGGTCAAAGTTGGGCTGGATATCAGGTGTTTTTTCTACGTTACAAGATTTCCAAACCTGACCGCGATATTTGCCTGCGATCGCACCCTCAGTAACTTCCACGGTCGGAGCGCTATGTTCGTAGTTAACTCCGCGATAAATAAGTTTCGCATTCTTGTCTGGCTCAGACTCGGCTCTAGGCTCGAAGAACAGCGACAGCCTTTTACTGGTAACGAGCATGACAAGCACCAACAGCGAGACTTGAATCTGCCAAGGTGCTAAGATTAAACTCAATATTAATCCCACGAGTGAAATTGCGGCTGCTAGATAGGCTATTTCGTCTGCGGAATTTTTAAAGATATAGACAGCTACCAGGACAATAGCCAGCGGAACTATGAAAAAAAAGGGCATTTCTTCTTACCTCTTGAGATAAAAGCAAAAGCGTATATATAATATATAATTAACAAATCGAATCTGCTAACTTCTGCTCATTAATTCAGTTGAGGTTACCGCCCAAGAGGGGTTAAAGCGCCTGATTGGGTAAGTTTGGAGAAATCGCAGAAAACTACTTTGAAGCCGATAGCGACTCATTGTTTTGTGTTGGTAGTGAATCTACTGCTGCTTCGGCGATCGCAGGAATTGGCAATCCTGGAGGATAACTACCCTCTTCTTTGATCCGCTTAATTTGCGCTTCGGACATTTTTACGTTAAGTTTTTCGGCCATTGCCCGGACAATATCACCACGATCGATGATACCTGCCACAGAGCCTGCGGGTGAAAGCACCGTGATTCTGGGTAATTTGTCGGTTTCCATGCGGTTGATCGCTTCCACCAAAGGCGTCTTTTCTTGAACGGTGTCGATCGCATTGAGAGGCTTGACAATACTATGAACGGTGTCAGTTTCCCAGCGACTGCGTTCCACCGAACGGAACTCCTCAACCGAGACTAAACCGCGATAGCGACCGTCAGAAGCTGCGAAGTAGACCTGCGGCTGGGTGCTTTCTAGGAGGTAATTATCTGCAAACAGCCGCAGCGTCATGTCTGCATCGATGACGCGAAATTCGCTCGTCATTGCGTCTGCGGCTGTTAGCTGTAACAAAATTTCCTGAACGTTGGTTATTTGATCGTAAGCGCTGGCATTCCGCAAGACAAACCAGCCGAGTAGGGCAATCCAGAGTGTACCGGGATCTCTTGTGTTTAGGAAGGCGATCGCACTCAAAATAATTGCCGACCATCCTAACACTTGTCCCGTGCGAGCTGCCCAATGGATACCTTGAAAGCGATCGCCCTTAATCTTCCATACCGCTGCTTTCAAAATCTGCCCTCCATCCAAAGGAAGGCCAGGAATAAGGTTAAACAGCGCTAAAACCAAGTTGATGCTAGCTAAATCTGCTACTAAGACTTTTGCTGGACTAGACTGTGGCAAAAGGTAAGTCAGCATACCCAGGAGTGCGAACAGAGTTATACTAACCGCTGGACCTGCGATCGCCACTTGAAACGCTAATCCCGGCGTTTTAGATTCTCGGTCAATAGAAGCAATGCCCCCAAACAGAAATAGCGTAATAGAGCTGACCTTGATACCCTGCGATCGCGCTACTAAACTGTGGCCCAACTCATGTAAGAGTACTGAGCCAAACAGCAGTATCGCCATCAAAAAGCCTATCCCCCAGGCCATTAACAGCCCCCATTGGGGGTAACTTACTTGCAAATCCCGTCCATTGGCAAAAGTGAAAATAGCTAAAATAATCAGCCATGAGGGGTCAATGTAGAGCGGAATTCCAAATATAGAACCAATTCGCCACCCAGCCTGCATAAAAAATTTCCTTTACTGTTTTATAGAGTTAATCCGTTTTGACACTTGATTGGCTGGGTAGACTCTCAGTTTTTGCAACTTCAGTTAAATTAATAAAATACCGAGCCACCTAATTACTAGAATAAACGCTGATTCGCCAGAAAATCAGTCCACCAAGGGTGGGAAACATATAAAGCCGATCAGCCAGATGTAATATTTCTTAAGACTATATTTCTGGCTCTAAGGTAAAGTGTCGATCGCTATCACCATTTAAAACGATTATTATCCCAGGCTGCCATCCCCCCCAACCCTCTTGAAAAAGGGGGATAAGACAGCGCGGGACACAGAACCGAATTAGGTGAAGTACCCAGCACCAAAACGGAGTACCGATTATAGTGGGGGACTTACGCCGATTGAGTTAAAGAGAGCCAACGTTGGTCAATCCCAAAATAACGCCAGCGCCCAGGATATGACCAAAGCTTGTACCCGCTAGTAATTGGGGAAGACCAATTGTGGGTATGGGCGAAGGGGGTTTGCTTCCCCGGTCTTGGGTAGCAAAGCGGACGATGACAAGCCCGATGATGTTGCAAATAATCATCACAAGGCCAATAGTGGGAGACCAAGCTGGTGTATTGGGAACGGTAGCCTGTACGGCCAGTATTATCGAGTTAATCAAGGTTTTTTCTCCTAAATTGAAAAACTGACACTTTTATTGTCTCACTCAGCTATCCATCTCACAGGTGAGGTTGAGAAACGATCGCTCCCTCAAGTACCCACCACCAAAACGGAGTGCGCCTATAGTGGGGGCTGACGCCGAAAAAGTTAAAGGACACCCGCGTTAGTCAGTCCCAGAATAGCCCCGGTACCGAGAATGTGTCCAAAACTCATGGTCGCGAGCAATTCCGGCAAGTTAAAATTCCGAAACAGAGCGGGCTTGCCTACCGGAAGATCGGGGCCTACGCCAGGATTTTTGATGGCAAAGCGACCGATCGCAATGGCAAGTAAGTTGCATAAAATCATTACAAGTCCCACAGTCGGAGTCCATGCTGGTGTTGCCGGAACCGTAGACTGCACTGCCGCCAGTAAAGTTAAGTTAAGCAAAATCTTTTTCCTGCTTGACTAAACAACAACAAAAATTATAGAAAGCCGTTAAAAAATAACAAGAATCTGTTTTAAGAGTTAACATAAATTCAAACTTTTGATACAAATGTACAATTGGCAGCGACGGAGTAGGCTGAATGCGGGTTAAGATTTGTGGCATTACGAAGCCCTTGCAGGGCAATGCGATCGCGCAACTGGGAGCAACCGCTCTAGGCTTTATCTGTGTTCCCACATCTCCCCGCTACGTCACCCCAGCACAAATCCGGGCAGTGGTAGAGCAATTATCGGTGGATGTCGATCGCATTGGCGTATTTGCCAACACCACGATTGAGGTAATTTGTCAAACTGTCGCCACTGCTGGATTAAATGGCGTTCAGCTGCACGGCAATGAATCCCTAGAATTCTGCGATCGGCTACGCCGCATTTTACCAGAAATTGAACTAATAAAAGCATTAAGAGTGCAGACACCAGAATCTTTATTGCAAGTAGATGCTTACACCAATACAGTAGATACCCTACTGCTTGACGCCTATCATCCCACCAATTTAGGAGGTACAGGCCAAACCCTCGACTGGCATACCCTACGGCAGTTTTCCCCCGATTGCCCTTGGTTCCTTGCTGGTGGATTAACAGCAGATAATATATTGGCAGCTTTGAGTCAAGTTAATCCCAATGGCATAGACTTATCCAGTGGCGTCGAACGCTCTCCAGGAGATAAAGACTTAGATAGAGTAGCTCAGTTGTTTGAGAAACTAGGGGCTAGAGCGCCAGTCCAGTAATGCCGTGAAACCGCATCATTGCACACCACAACTGGGCCTACTATTCAAAGGATTATCAGCGATCGTTCCCTTTTCATTTGCCACCAGTTCCACTTCACCCTTTTGATTAATCTCCCATCCCGTCGCTTCCATAATTGGTGAGTGGTAATTGGTGATGGGAGAAACAGAATTTCTCTCCCCCTCTCCCACTCCCCGACTCCCCCCCTCTCCCACTCCCACTCCTGTGGTATACCAACCGCTGAGGGGATCATAAGGAGTGATAGGTAAGCCTCCGCGTCCGGTAAATCTAAAGGAATTGCCTCTTTGTGCCCCACATCCGACAACTACTAGGTTGCTAGCATCAGTGACTTGTTGCGGTAATTCCACTAATCCCGAAGCAGGGTTTACATTCGGGTTGTCGATCTCCACAACCCCATCAATCCCCGTTTGGGAACTGGTGTTGATTTCGCTAAGGGAGTCATTGAGGGAGCCGCGAGTTTGCACTAGCCCGAAAATTCCTTTAGCGGTGATATTGATGCTACCCCCATTCCCCGCCGAAGCGTTGGCGATAATGTCGTTATTTTCATTTTTCTTAGCAACAACAAACGGCGAGTCAATAATCATGTTACCGCCGTTGCCAGTGCCTCCAGCTTGTGCTGTAATTTGGCTGTTATTACGTAGCAATATAAAGTTTCTCACGTTGAGGTTCATATTACCTCCTTCACCAGATGTGCTAGCCCCAGTTATGCGTCCTCCTCTATCTACAACAATCCGCCCTGCTGTTATCCTCAGATCGCCACCATTACCAAACCCTTGATTGTCTACACCAACTAGAGCGCGGTCAAAGACAATCAATCTTGGCGTATTAACGGTCAAAGTTCCAGCATCTCCAGAAGGCACGAGAGGCAGTCCGTAAAATCTTTGAGAGGGAGTATTGGCTAAAGCTGATGCTGACAGCAAGCTAATCAGTGAAGTCCCATTGCCAACTCCGCTAACTTCGATCGATTCAGAAGCATTGACTGTTAAATTTCCCCCTGGGCCACTGGCTATAGTACTAGCACCAATACGCGCTCCATCTCGAATGGTCAATCTGGATGTATCGATCGTCAAATTGCCAGCTTTTTCAGAGCCAATTGTCTCTGTCAAAATTGCACTTCGGAAGCGATTTGATGTGGGACTAACACGATTAAATCCGATCGCTTCCAAAGAATCAGCGACATTCAAATGCACATTACCTCCTGCCCCAGCAGATAGGGTAATAGCTGCTAGAGATCCTCCATCAATAACTTGGAAGCGGTTGGTAGATAGGGTAACGTCTCCCCCATTTCCAGAACCAGAATTGATCGATTGGATGGCACTTAAACTCCCTTCGCTAAATGTTGAGGCTCCAATAACTTGTACGAAATCATTAGCTTCTAAAGTGATGTTGCCCCCATTTCCTGTACTGAAGGAAACAGACTCTATTCTTGCCCCATCCCTGACCATCAAACGGTTCGTGGCAACCATAATCTTCCCGCCATCTCCTCCCCCCACCGTTTGACTGAAGAAGCCACTAGCAATGCCTTTGGGGTTATCTCCATTCAAGTCTACCGACTCTGAGGCGAAAAGAGCGATCGCTCCTCCGGATAAAGAGTTTAGAGTGTTCGTGAAGGCGAGGGAGCCATCACTCATTGTTACCTGCCGTCCCACTATTTGGATACCGCTTCCGCCGCCGCCACTGGCATCCAGCAATGCCCCAGCAGAGAAGTGAATGTCTCCGTAGTTTTGCACCTGTGGATAGCTCAAAGTCCACCCCAATGTAGTGGGATTGAGACTCACTTGCCCTTGACCCACACTGCCGACCTCAATTCGTCCGCTTTCTGCTGTGAGGATTCCACCATCTAAGGCTAGCGACCCACCAATCAAGGCTAAGGTATGACCCGGTTTAACCTGTAGCCCTTGGGTGTCACTGGGACTTTGCAGAGGCGTAGAATCAGGAATGCCTTGAAACGTTACATTATGTCCCCTGCCTGAGACGCTAATAGTGCCAGGGTTTTGCCCAAATTGTAAGCCGATTGGAACATTAATGGTTAGTAGAGGAGAAGCTTGGGGATTCGTGGCGCTGAATTCTGTGCCATCGACAAACTTGAGACTGCTAGCTGTTGAGCCAATAAACGAGCCACCGATATCCAGTCTGGCGTTGGCACCAAAGATAATGCCACTGGGGTTAATTAAAAATAGATTTGCTGTACCATTGGCACGAATTAATCCGTCGATGTTGGAGGTTTGCCCTCCGGTGACGCGAGTGATGATATTGTTAATGGTCGTCGCGTTGTTGAAAAAGACTGTATTGCCAGTGGGAAGGGAAAATTCTCGGAAGCTGTGGAACAAGTTGCTGCCTGCGGTTGTTCCCCCATTTATGGTGAAGCTGTTGCCGTCAGGGGTGACGATCGAATTATTCAGCAGGGTGGCATCGGGAACAATTTGGGCTAAGAGGGGGTTGTTTAATGCCCACCCACTTATTCCTAATAAGAGGCTGGTGAGGCTTAACAGTTGTAAAGAAAGGTTAGTAATCTCGTTCTTATAAAGCTTTTTTAATTTTTTCATTTTTGAGTAGCTCGCAAGGATAACAATTCCTGACATTGGGGCAGTCTCGACTTGTCAGGTCGGCAGTCCCATTCTCGCCAGCATAGACCAGCACGACATTTTCCAACTCATCCCTCACCCAGTCTGTAACTTTCACAACAGTAGAGGAGCGATCGCATCTTTTCAGATATATAGCTAGGACGTTCTTAATTCCTGAAACCTTTGATTCTAGACCCTTCTTCCCCTAGCCCCTATCCCTAGCCTCTAGCTATATCTATTTTTGTAGAGCGTTGGATAGATTTTGGTGAGGAGATCCCAAACCAGTATTTATTGGTAATATTCTGGATACGCTAAAGCTTATCCAGAATATTTTATGCTTAAACATATAGCAACCGCCAAGGCGACTCTTGGCAGTAGGGGCGAACGCGAGTGCGTGCCGGAGGCATTAGCATTCGGGTAGTAAATCTTCGGTTTTAACCAATAAATTATATGCCCGAATGCTTCGCCCCTACCCCAGATTTATGGCTTAACCGACGAAAGCGGTTGCTATATGTACCAAAGGTAGGCGCAAAAACACGAGCCATGTTTTATGGAGAATTTAGAAGCGTTTGCCCTACACTGGTTCCTTTTCAAGAGCCTCGACGCCTTATCCCCTAAAAGAAGGCTGGTTGATGGCGAATCAAGTTGAGGAACTCTTCGCGAGTTTTTTGCTCATCCTGGAATATACCCAACATTGCACTGGTGACAGTCCAAGAACCGGGCTTTTGGACACCGCGCATCACCATGCACATATGGGTGGCTTCCATGACGACAGCGACTCCCTTCGGGGCCAAAATAGTTTGAACTGCTTCGGCAATCTGACGAGTCAGGCGTTCTTGCACTTGCAAACGACGAGCATACATTTCTACAATCCGCGCCAGCTTACTCAGTCCCACCACTCTTTGGTTGGGAATATAAGCGACATGAGCCCTGCCCATAAACGGTAGCATATGGTGTTCGCAGAGGCTAAAGAAATTGATATCCCGCACAAGAACCATCTCGTTATGGCCTTCATCAAAGATGGCGTCGTTGACAAGTTCTTCTAGGGACTGATTGTAGCCACTGGTGAGAAACTTCATCGCCTCTGCGACTCGCTTGGGCGTTTTGAGTAAGCCTTCCCGCTCCGGATCTTCTCCTACTCCCAACAGGAGCGTCCGCACGGCGTCCATCATTTTCTCGTTGGTTTCTTCCGTAGGTGGATGCAAGTTGGGTTCGCGACCGTTGAGCGTGTTGCGATCGGGCCGAGTCGGGACGTTCAAAATCCCATTTGAACTGACGGAAAGAGAGGGAGAACCATTGGAGCTATTGGAGGAAGCGATAGTCATGATAAGCCTTGATTAATGTATTGCAATTGGGTTAAGGTCAACACAGAGGCAGCAACCTAAAGGATTCCCGCGCTAGCCACGAGGGTTAACTCTTCAATTACTGCTTGTTCTGGTAGCAGCGCCGTCTGTAAAATTGACTGCGCGACGATTTCGGGGGTTAACATAGCTGAGCGGTCAAAGTTAACGCGAACTGTATCTGTATCCCAAATCGGGGTATTGACCGAGCCAGGACAGATAGCTGTGACGCGAATTCCGCTAGAGCGTTCTTCTGCTGCGAGGGTTTTGGATAAAGCCATCAAGCCAAACTTGCTGACGCAGTAGGCTCCCCAGCCAGGAAAGACTTGTTTGCCAGCTATTGAGGCAACGTTGATAATTGTGCCAGAGCGGCGATCGCGCATTATCGGTAGTATTCCCTGAATGCACTGAAAAACACTGGTGAGATTAAGATCGATGACGCGCTGCCAATCAGAGAGGGGTGTTTCACTCAAGGTGCCGGTATACCCCATGCCAGCATTGTTGACGAGAATGTCAATCGGGCCAAAGTCAGACGCGATCGCGCTAATCTCATCTTTCACCCGATCGAGATCCGCTAGGTCTAGGGCGTAAGCTTTCGCTTCTACCCCAGCAACGATCGCGTTTTGGGCCACATCTGCCAATTTTTCCCGGTCACGGCTCACTAACGCTACGTGAATTCCAGCCGCCGCAAATGCTAACGCTGTTGCCTTGCCAATCCCACTGCTTGCCCCAGTAATCAGGGCGCGTTTTTCGGTTGAAGCACTCATTCGTTAAATGTTTGGACAATTGGATGGAACATCCCATCGCTTCAAGGTATTTGCTTTTGGCAAACGACCTTACCGCTTTGTGATATCTCTCATCTTTCTTCACTCTCTCTGGGAGAGCCAAAAATGAGAGCTTATGTAAACAATTGTAACAGTTATAATTCTATCACTCGAAAACTGGGTGGATTGTTAGCTCAAAAATTTCAAGCCGATATTTCAGTGAAAACGCCAATGCGACGAAACTTTTGATAGCGCAACTCGCGACGCTGTTGGCTGGTCATCTGGGTGAGTTCTTCCAGGTGTCCCAGGAGAGCCTGCTTAAGGGTAGCGGCGGCTTTGAGGGGTTCGGAGTGGGCTCCGCTAGTCGGTTCGGGCAACAGATCGTCTAGAATACCGAGATTTTTGAGATCCCAAGCGGTAATTTTGAGTGCTTCTGCGGCTTGAGGCGCTTTAGAGGCATCTTTCCAGAGAATAGAAGCACAGGCTTCTGGGCTGGCGACATAATAAACTGAATGTTCAAACATCAACAGTCGATCGCCTACGCCAATACCTAAAGCACCGCCCGAACCGCCTTCGCCGATCACAGTGCAGAGGATGGGAACATCGAGGCCAAACATCTCCCTTAAATTGTAGGCGATCGCTTCTCCTTGACCTAGTTCTTCTGCCTGCGAACCCGGCCAAGCACCCGGAGTGTCAATAAAAGTGAAAATCGGCATTCCAAAGCGGTTGGCGTGTTCCATCAGCCGCATTGCTTTGCGATACCCGCCTGGGGAAGCCATCCCAAAATTGCGGAGAACGTTGTCCTTGGTATCCCGGCCTTTTTGATGGCCTAGCATTACCACGCTACGTCCAGAGACGCTGGCAATACCGCCTACCAGGGCTGGATCGTCGCTACCGGAGCGATCGCCGTGCAGTTCCATCCATTCATCGCTGATCGCCTGGATGTAATCTAACGTGCTGGGACGACGGGGATGACGTGCCAGTTGCAGCCGCTGGGCTGGTGACAAACTGGTAAAGATTTCGTGACGAAGTTGCACCGAACGTGCTTCTAGCTGGCGAATTTGCTCAGATACATCGACGCCATTCTCGGAAGCAAGTTGGCGAATCTGGTCAATGCGGGTTTCTAGCTCCGCCAGGGGCTTTTCAAAGTCTAATAGTAATGGTTTGCGATCGGGACTGGCCACGTTAAGAACTTGGATAACATTAAGTAGATTCTTTCAGATCCTAACCTGTACAGTATGCACTAAACTTACCCAATCCTCGATCGCCCTATCCTTGTCCGCTTGAATCTCAGCGAACTGCCAGAAAATTTGGAACATACTCTACCCACACTCCACATCCAGTCTCAACAGAGAAGTTGAATGCGTCAGTCCTGTAAAAGCAACTATTTTGCTAAAGCCATTTTCGGAATAGTTAAAAATGATGCTGTATTCATAAACTGTTACTATAGTTTGAGGATTAATGATGACTTTTGCAGTATTTGAAGAAGCTTTATACCTTGCTAATAACCCCGATGTTCAAGCAGCCGTCAAGGCGGGGATTTTTCAATCTGGTTTAGCTCATTTTCAACAGTTTGGTTTAAAAGAAGGCCGGGTGATAGTATCGCCTTTTTATAACGAGCAATTTTATTTGCAAAAAAAACCGGATGTAGCGGCGGCAGTCACAGGGGGTGCTTTTACTTCTGGTTTGCAGCACTTCATTGAATTTGGAGAAATAGAAGATCGGCAAGCGAGTGTATTATTTGACGAGGAGTTTTATCTGCGAAAAAACCCCGATGTAGCAGAGGTGGTAAAAGCTGGTACTATTAGTTCTGGACTGGCGCATTACCTACAGTTCGGACAAGCTGAAGGTCTTTCTGGCACTAATTTTAATGAATTCGGTTACATTGGTGAATTCAGTTTTTCTAAAATCAACCCAGATGTGGAAGATGCGGTAAAAGCTGGTACTTTTGGGTCTGCCTTAGAACACTACATTGAATTCGGACAATTTGAGGGTCGAAGCGGTATTTTCACAGGCACCAGCGGCAATGATACGGTGGTTGGTTTTGGCCAGTCGGATACAATTTACGGGGTCGATCGCTCTCCAGGCCCATGTTTTTTAGGCGGTACTCCTACTGGCGGTCAATGTTTGGATTTTTATAGTCTTGGGGTCAATGAAGCTGATGTTTTGGTTGGCGGTAGCGGCAAAGATACATTTGTTTTGGGTCGGTTACAAACAGAAAATAAAATACCGCCTGCCAGAAGTTTCTATGTAGGTGGCGGTGATGCTGACTTTGCTAGAATTGAGAACTTTGAGATTGGCAAAGATACACTCGTACTAGGAGGGTCATTGGATAACTATATTTTCAGTAAATCTGATGGAGATTTGAACATCTTTCTTAGTACAAATGGCTTTTCTACTCCTCTACCATCTCCTGATTTAGTTGCAACTGTCAATGGCGTAATATCTTTGAATCAGATTCGGAATAGTCTTCAGTTTACCGGCGGTTTATTATCGGTGTAAATTGAATTAAGAGTTTTTCTGTATTTAACGAAAGTTTCTACCTTGCCAATACATCAATGCAATAGGAGCGGGGGTAGCCCCGCTTCTGCATTTAGCTCAAAATGACAACAGCGGTTGAAATCCGTGTTTCACCGACACCTGACCGATTTGCTCCATCTTTGCTACGGTAATCTGATTTCTTCCCCAAGAAAAGTTGGTGTGCCATTTCTCAAATTCCAGCAGCATCGATTCAGCAAAACAGGCAAACAACTGACGTGCGGGCACATCCATATTGACGATGCTCATTATTTTCCACTCAATATCGAGGGAATGCTCCACAATGCCGCCATTGAGGACGAATATGCCGGGATGCTGGATTTTAGTCCCCAGGTTTTTGGGATAGCCGCCATCAATGAGCAGACAGGGTTGCTTGAGGGTAGTGGGGTCAATTTCAACGCCTTTGGGCATACTGGCAACCCAGACGACGATATCAGCGAGGGGTAGCGCCTCCTCTAAGCCCATAATTTTGCCTCTACCCAGTTCGGATTGCAAAGCTTCCAATCGATCGCGATCGCGGGCTATCAGCAGCAGATCGGCTACATCGGTACGGGCATTCAGCCAGCGGCAGATGGCGCTGCCAATGTCGCCAGTAGCCCCACAAACCGCTACCGTCGCCTTGGACAGTTCAATACCTAGCTTTTTCGATGCTTGTTCGACCTGCCGACAAATAATGTAAGCCGTGTGGGTGTTTCCGGTAGTAAAACGCTCAAACTCTAGCTTGATATTGCGGACTTGGGTAATTTGATTGAGATTGAAGTTCTCAAAAATGATGGAGGAAAAGCCACCTAAAGCCGTGATATCGATGCCATGCTTTTGGGCATGAGCCATTGCATTAATAATTTTGCGGGTGGCGGCTTTAATCCGTCGATTTGCCAGCATTTCTGGCAAAAAGCAAGATTCTACATACTGACCTTCGATTTGTTGACCTGTAATGCTGGTGACTTTAATGGTATCGACGATTTGGGGTGGGGCAGCGCACCAAAAATCTAGCCCTTGATCGGCATATTCCGGGTAGCCCAAGTCTCTGGCGACTGCCTGGGCGTGTTCCAAACTGGTAAGGTGACCTATGAGACCAAACATGAATTATTTAAGCAGACCTTTAGTGGAGCTTGTGTAAAGTGAGAGCGATAAAAAATTGTTACTGACCCTTAAAAATACTACACAAAAGGGCCGATTAGTACAGCTAGAGACTAATCGGCGGTAAAAGTTTTGAGTTTTGAGTCGTACTCTGTACTCAGCACTCAGCACTCTGAAGTTAAGCTGCGGCTAAACCGTATGCTGACATCCGCATAATATCGCGGGTGGTAAAACCGATATTGCTGAGGGCTTCTCCGTACTGAATCATGAAGTCTTCAACTAAGGCTTCTTTTTCCATGCCCAAAATGTGGGCGTCGTCTGCGACCTGGTTAAGCATTTTCCAGACTATAGGTAGGTTCTGACGATTGGCTTGTTCCAATTCGGTTCGTGATTCCTCAAAGTGTTCTTTTAGCCAGACTTCGCCAAAGTTAAGGTGAGAGTATTCGTCTTTAACAACGCCTTCGGTGATTTTACGGGCAAAGGGGTCGGCAACGGGGATATAGATGTTGTAAGCTGCGATCGCAAAACATTCGATAATCAGAGACTGAATCAGCAAACAAGTGACAATTCGGTTTTCAGGAAGTGCATCTTGAAAATTTTTGTGCAACTGGGCAAAAAACTCGCGGCCAAATTTCATGTCCGGCGTCACTTGGAGATTGCGCCCACAGGCTTCAAAGCCTTTTTTGTGGCGACTCTCCATCTTGGAGAGGCTAATTAAGCGATCCTTCTCATTCGGCAGCAGTTCAGCCAGTTGGACGTAATTATCGTGGGCCTCTTGTTCGCCTTCAATTACAATCGCGTTGATGCGGCTGTAGGCGTCTTTGTAGGTTTCGGTGTGGAAGTCAATTGCTGGGCTGGCCTCAAGCTGCGGCATATATAACTGGTCTCCTCAACATTATTGGTAGATACTCGTCGATCCAAAATCGACCCTGGGCGAAAAGCGGGCCTGGGAAACCCTCATCCGCAATTTAAATACAATTTACCAGAATCGCGAAAAAGCGCTGGTTTTCTCGTCACAGTAACCCATTGGACTTACCTTATCATTACCGGGAATCTGCCAAACTAGGATCTAGCCTGGGTGTGAAAATCGGAATTAATACCTAGAGTGTACTGTATACAAATCCTTCTTGTAGAGATAGATGCTCCAGAAAAATAGGGACGCTCATTTTGCGATCGGTTATCGTCAAGATCGGCCAGCTGTGCCACCGATTTTCTGGAACCGCCGCCTCAAATGGTTAGTTCCGATATTGCTGGGGATTGGTGTCCTGCTGCCCTGACGGGGTGGTATTCCTCACCTCGTTTGCTCAGACCGGGGCGACTCCCAGTGCGATCGGGGATTGCTAATCCATTGTATTGTACGCAGACTTGCTGACTGCAATCTCCAAAATCTCTAAATCTCTATCTGTATGCAGAATCTAGGTTTGTTTTTAATTATCGTATCTCTTCTGCCTTGGGAAGCAATAATTTTTGTTGTGCCATTCCTGCCGCTGGACTTATCACAAAAGGCTGTATTGGTTCCAATTCTGGCTATTGTGGCTGAAGTTTTTTTCTGGTTAGGTTTGGTGTTGGCGGGAAAAGAAGTTGCTACTAAATATCGGCGTTATTTCAGCTTTAGCCGTATTTGGAAGGGTTTGAAAAGATGGCGACACAGACGGTAAAATTATATTGCGATCCTCCAAATTATCCATTTGAATCTGATAAAATTCGTAGGCGAATAGTGCGATCGCCACTATCATCCAGCGGTACTTCTATCACTTCACCGGAGAGGCGTTCCAAGCAACTAAGGAGCGATCGCAAATTGGGAGTACTCGCGCCGGTATCTACATAGAGTCTATCTGCCAAACTGCCGAGACGCTTCCAAGTGGTGTATAATTTCGCGATCGTTTGTTCCAGCCCAGACGCCTGCTTTACTAACTCAGATGCTGTATTCAAACAACCCAGGCGCAATGCTTCTTCTAGCGCCATTTCCATATCTACGGATGAGTGGTTGATGGCTTGGACTTGGGCGGCGGCGTCGAGATACTTGGATAAGTTGCGGGCGTCTGATGTTACCTGTTTAAGTCTATCGATGCTGGGATCTTCGGCGACTTCTTCTTGTAACGCTGTGACATGAGATTCTGGTAATTTTCCCAATTCCTTCACCAGAGGCGCAAGGTAGCGTGAAGGAATGGTATGATCCGCTGCTTTGACTTTGACTTCATCGGGGAGTAAATCCGATGTCATGGCGGTCCATTCATCAGCCAGCTGGCGGACTTCCCGGCGGGTGATGCGATCGCCCTTTTGCGCCGCATCAGTCACCAGTTGTTGTATTTCTGGAGATGATTTGGCAGTTTCCACAAAAGCGCGTTTGCTGAAGTTTCTAATCGCAGCAGCGTCGAGCTTTCCCTCTACCATCAGCGTATCAGCGCTATTGGCTAGCTCAATCAGCGAATAAGCCTGACTTTTGCTAATTTCTCGTTCCTTCAGCCAGTTGAGGAAGCCAGTTCCCCTACCATCGCCGCCTTTCTTCTCGCGATCGCGCACCACTCGTAAAATCCTACCTCGCCAGATTTCCGTTTGCAGGTCGAAGCGATCGCATACTTGCCAAGCGATATCCACCTGGTTGTTAAAATCAAGGTCTGGAATCTGCTCGTCTTCTGGATCGGGCAGTTGGAAGTTTAGCTCATCGCCGAGATTAAGGGCAGATACAAGATCCTTCTGAGGCTGGGAAGATTGGGCCATGAGGAGAGCGATCGTGAGGTCACAGAGGGATTATTATTGCACGTTCTGGGGATGCGATCGCCTTAAATCATTTTATCGAGCCGAAAATGTTGGCAATATTTCCGGTACTGGATTGGGACTGACCATCGTTCAAAAATATGTAGAATTGCTTAATGGCAAGATTAGAGTTAATAGTGAAGTAGGAGTCGGCACAACTTTTACGATAATATTGCCTTTGAATAACTAGAAGTACTAACGTAACAGCGATCGTTTATTGCTAGTTGATGCTGTAGTAATATCAACTGGGGGTCTAAGCAGCTTCTTTTTGCGCGTTTCGATGCGATCGTGATTCTCGTACAAATAGTCTTCTAAGTTTTCTAGACTTACCTGTACAGTTTCTCCGCCTTTTAGGTAAACAGTAGGCATAGTGTGACTCCAATCGGGTCTGCTCAATTTTACTCATTTTTAGGCAAAGGTTGCACCAAGCCAGTGATGGACTGGGATAGAGCCTTGGCTTAGCACTCCAGAAAATCGGTATCCCGCAAAAACTCAAGAATCGCCGCATTCACTGCTTCTGGAGAACCACCCGCCGCATCGTGACCGCAATTTGGCAGAATTTGTAACCTGGAATTAGGTAAACGGGCGTGTAATTTTTCCCCATTGCTAGCGGGAAACCATCGGTCTTGTTCGCCCCATAAAACTAGGGTGGGACAAGTTATTTTTGACAAATTCTCTTGAATAGTGTATATGATATTTGGTTGGTTATGGAGCGAGCGATCGATTTCTTGAGCAGCGTGTTGTAAATCCTCCGCAGTTTTGGTAATTGTATTCGGTAATTCAATATACGGATAAGTAATCCAGTACACTTCTTCATCTGTTATTTGTTCCGGATCTACAACAACTTCGTGACGCCCAAACATTACCATCTGTCTTAACATCGGTGCAAATGTATTTGCCAGCCGCAAATTATCGACAGCCCGGACTAAATCTATAGGTAAAACAGCTAGCAATTGCATCCACAAAGTTGGAAGTTCTTTAGGAAAAATGGGTACATTAATCACGACTAATCGAGCGAATAACTCTGGACTATCTTCAGCTAAAGCAAGTGTTATTATAGCTCCTAATGATTGCGCTACCACGACAGCAGGTTCATCGCATAAAGCTCGAATAATCCGCTCCATTTCAATATTTTGATGAGCCAATTCTTCGGAATACAATGGTTTATCGGAAAAGCCATGTCCTTTGGCATCAAAACAAATCACCCGAAAATATTTCGAGAGTGGCTCAATAATATGACGCCAACCATAGCTCCAACTGCCAATACCATGCACTAAAAATAGCGGTTTCCCCGTTCCTTTTTCGCCATAAGCTATTTTTACGGGATGTCCGCTAGCATCAGTAATTGTCAGAGTTTGACGCCCTTTGGGGAATGCGATTTGCCACCAATCTTTCATTGTTTTAATTTATTTTAACTTAGTTGCCTGTAAACAGACTGAATAACAGTCTAAAAACCACTACACTTAAAAATGCGATCGCCATCACAATAAGGATTAATCCAACTAACAACAGGATGATAAATACCCTATCTACCTTTTTACTAGGTATAGGTGAAGCTAAGTGAGATTCCAGCAAAGCGATGTTTTTAACATTAGCTTTCCAGGTAGCATCAAATAAATCTCCTACCACTGGTACAGAACCCAGCACCGCATCGAGGATAATGTTGTATACCATCCGCATCAAAGCTTCTCGCGGTACGCCTAATTGAGCGGCTTCCAGGACAATGTAAGCGGAGAGAAATGCTGATATTGTATCTCCGCCGCCGGGTATTAATCCTAAGATAGGATCGATGCCTACACGATAGTTTGTACCGGGAATGGCAATGGCATTGTCGAGCAAATTGCTGATGCTGCGAAGGCGCTTTAAGGTAATAGCTTTAGAGTCATGGGGATTGGACATGGCTTTGAAAAGGAGGAAGGTAAGAGAGCAATTTTTTTAATTTTTTATTCTGCGTTGCATCGCTTCTCCTACGCTAACATTTAACTGAGCGCCAAATAGCATCACTAAAGAAGTTAAGTTTAGCCATAACATTAATACGATCACTGCACCGATAGCACCATAGGCGGCGTTGTAATTGCCGAAGTTGGATACGTAAAGCCGAAAGAAAGCTGATAAAATAGCCCAAGAGACTGCGGCGACGATCGCACCTGGCATAATCGGCATTCCCGGAGTCCAGCGGCTGGGGCCGTAGCGATAGATAAATGCGATCGCAGATGCGATAATTACTAAAGCTGTAGGCCAACTCAAAAGCCGCCAAATCGATAGCAGTCCTGGTTCCAGAGTACCAGTTTGGCGGGCTACCATCTGTACAATCAGGTCGCTGATAAAAACCAGGAACGATGCTGCGATCAGTAGTAAAATTGTACCGATCGTGAGCGCCAGAGAAACTAACTTGGCTTTCCAAAAGGGTCGCTTCTGTTCTGGCGGAATTCGATTGATTTGATCGAGGGCTTCCATAGCAGCACTCAGCGCTCCAGAGGCTGTCCACAGGGCCACAATAAAGCTGAGGGAAAACAGCCCTTGGTTTTTGCTGAGGCTGATAGTATCTGTAAAACCATTAATCAGGAACAGAGCTTCTTTAGGGGCGACTTTACTTAGTTGATTGGCTTGGTATTCAAAGCTGGATTGTAACGATTCAAACAATCCGATCGCAGTCAGGAGCGCCAAAATGGATGGAAAGAGGGCTAACATGGCGTTGTAAGTCATTTCCGCAGCCAGTCCGGGGAACCGCTGCTGTCCGGCACGCTGGAGAGTTTTCTTGATGGTTCGCCAATTTAAGTGCCGAAAAAAACGAAAAAAACGGGCAAATATCATATTTTTATATTGAGTAAATCTAACGACGTATGGTGGGCAGTGCCCGCCCTACCAAGTAACAACTAATCAACTAAGAAATAACAAATGAACAACGATGTAAAGCAGTGGATAGGGGAAATACAGGCGCTGCGACAGCAAGTGGCGGAAGCTCAAAGCGATCGCGATGCTGCCTTAGATAGCGCTGCCCACTGGAGTCAACTTTACAATACGGAAGCTCAGCAACGCCGTGCTGAGGCTAAGGTATCACAGCAAATGATAGAAACGCTCAAGGCAGAAATCCACCAACTTAAGGCTGATATTGTTAGAAAACTCAATGAAGCTAGAGATGTGTCTGCTATCTCCCCAGGCGTGGAACAGCTGCAAAGTATCGGGGAATTGAAGCAGAAACTGCTAGAAGTACTGATCGAGCGCGATCGCACCGCCCAAGCTTTGAAAGCAGAACAAGAAGCTCACGATCGCACACGCCAAAGCTTAACTACTGCTTTGGGCGATACGATCGATCTTTTAGCCAAACACCGAGGCACTAAGCCAGATGAGCTTAAAGCAACCCCGCCTGGTAGAGAAGCCATTAATCGCGCCTCTACTGACCGCGCCAAGCTGCCAGAATCTCCTAAAAACCCATCGCTTCAGCTACCGCCGACAAGACCGGCTCCACCCCGTCCTTGAACTGATTTCGACAGTGTTTAATCGCGGTATCGGGGTCTTTGAGTCCGTTTCCGGTCAGGACGCAAACCACAGTCGCGCCAGTTGGGATCTGGTCTTTGACTTTCAGCATCCCAGCTACGGAAGCTGCACTGGCGGGTTCGCAGAAAATTCCTTCGTGGGAAGCTAGCAGGCGATAAGCGTCCAAAATTTCCTCATCTGTGACGGCTGTGAATGACCCAAGGCTTGCTTCTTGAGCTGCGATCGCTCTTTCCCAGTTTGCTGGGTTGCCGATCCGAATCGCCGTTGCGATCGTTTCTGGGTCTGCCACCGCCTTACCAGTGACGATGGGAGCCGCACCTGCGGCCTGAAATCCCATCATGCGAGGTAAGCGATCGCATTTCCCCTCTTGATGGTATTGACAAAACCCCATCCAATATGCTGTAATATTTCCGGCATTTCCGACGGGGATACAGAGCCAGTCGGGTGCGTCACCCAGGGCATCTACCACCTCAAAAGCCGCTGTTTTCTGGCCTTCCAGTCGGTATGGATTGACTGAGTTTACCAATGTAACCGGGTAGGTTGCCGCCATTTGGCGCACAATTTCGAGCGCCCGGTCAAAATTTCCTTTAATTGCCAGCACTTCAGCGCCGTAAAGCAAAGCTTGGGCTAACTTACCCAGGGCTACGTAACCATCGGGGATCAGCACGAATGCCCGCATTCCACCGCGCCGCGCATAGGCAGCTGCTGAAGCCGAGGTATTGCCGGTGCTGGCACAGATGACTGCTTTAGCACCTGCTTCCTTAGCTTTAGAGATGGCCATAGTCATCCCCCGGTCTTTGAAACTGCCAGTGGGATTGAGGCCGTCAAACTTTACAAAAACTTGCACCTGTCTGCCAATCAGAGATGCGATCGCCGGAATGGGAATCAAGGGGGTATTGCCCTCCAAGAGGGTAATAACCGGCGTCGTTGACGTTACTGGCAGATACGGACGGTAGGCTTCGATCAGACCAGGCCAGCTTTTTAACTTAGATTCAGCAGGATACAGACTTACAGTCACAACAGATAAATAACGGGAATTGAACTATACTCCGGGTACACCTTAGTTTAGCGCGGATAGTCAGAGCAAAATGACTATTTTATAGATCCTTTTCCAAGGCGATTCGGAAATCTCCCCTCTTCCCTAGCCCCTTTTTGACTTTTGACTTTTGACTTTTGACTTTTGGGGCCCCTAAAAAAATTGGCACAGGAAAACTTAACGTTGCTTAACGTTCAGGGTAAAATGACCAAATGGTGTGAGTAAGCACAAATAACTAGGCAACGAAAGATGTCAACTGGTTTATCTAGTACTTCCACATCCAACGTCCTGCTTTCGTTTCTCAAGAAGTCAGCAATATGTCTGTAGCATTAGCGAATCAAACCCACCTCATGCGGTCAATGAAGTCTGTCTACCAAGCAGATCAGCAAATCAAGCTCTTGCATTTGGAGGCGGACGTAGAAAGCTTATTGCAGCAACTGCAATACCTCAAACAGCAACGACTGACCTCAGATACCCAAGAAGTAGCCAGCTACGACGAAAATCACAACTGATAGAAGCCGATAGCAGGCCCACTGCCTGCTTGAAGCAGCTTTAGCTCGTTTTTTGGTAAAACATATCAGAAGCATCCCCTGCTACGGATGTATAAATAGCAGGTGGTTCTTATGCGTCAATTAAATCAATCAACTTTACTGGCATTTGGAGACCTGTAAATTTATTCATGACTGCATCGACGATAAAACCCCAGAATTTGGCATTGACTCCCAACCCTTCGGAGCTGCGCCTCAGACATATTTTGAAAACTCTGCCGCACGATGTCTTCATCAAGGATCGGCGAAAAGCCTGGACATCAGTGATAATCAATGTTTTGCTGGTTTGCCTGGGCTATCTGAGCATCGCCTTTTCGCCGTGGTTTCTGCTGCCATTGTGTTGGATTTTCACGGGTACGGCTTTGACTGGTTTTTTTGTGATCGGTCACGACTGCGGTCATCGGTCATTTGCTAACCGACGCTGGGTGAACGATTTGGTGGGTCACGCGATCATGCTGCCTTTGATTTACCCTTTCCACAGCTGGCGCATATTGCACAACTATCACCACGCACACACCAATAAGCTCGAAGAGGACAATGCTTGGGAACCCCTGAACCCAGAGGTTTATGCTAGTGCGGGACGCCCTTTGCAGTTGGCTTATGAGGCAATCCGAGGCTGGTTTTGGTGGGTGGGATCGATCGGCCATTGGGCGATTTTGCACTTCAATTGGGGGAAATTTGAGGGCAAACAGCGATCGCAAGTCAAGTTTTCGGCCCTGCTGGTGCTGATAACAGCTGCGATCGTTTTCCCAACCCTAATTGCCACCACTGGCATCTGGGGCTTCGTCAAGTTCTGGTTAGTACCCTGGTTGGTTTACCACTTCTGGATGAGTACTTTTACCCTGGTACACCACACCGCTCCTGATATTCCCTTTAAGCCAAATCACGAGTGGAATGAAGCTATAGCTCAGCTATCTGGAAGCGTCCACTGCGATTACCCCCGCTGGGTGGAATTTCTCTGCCACGATATCAATGTTCACGTCCCCCATCACATTTCTACCGCCATTCCTTCCTATAATCTGCGGATGGCTCATCGCAGTCTCAAAGAAAATTGGGGAAGCTACGTGCGGGAGTGCCGTTTCTCTTTGTCTTTAATGAAGGAGATTGTTGACGAGTGTCATTTGTATCATCCAGAGCAATGCTACCAGTCTTTCGATAGCTACCATTCTGCGAGCGTTAAGGGCCCTAAAACTGAAGACCTTACCCAGTAGGATCTGTTAACGTAATGTAACGCACCCTTTTCAAAAGTTTTAAGTGCATTATACTAAGTGAATGCACCGTATAAAACTAAAAAAACACCCAGCTGCTTTTGTGGCTGGGCTTTTTTTAACCGATTTGTAAAATTTATTGTGGATTAGAGACTTCATAGCTAGTACTCGCTAGACTTAACTTAGTAGACTTATGTTAATCCCACCAAATTTGTTTGTTTGTGGCACTAGCTAAGAAAAAAGGATTCAGGATAAGCTGCTACGCACCTAAATTTTACAGTCAATTTAATGAAATTCTTGTGGGATGGGCATCTTGCCCGTCCCTAACTACAATTTAGATGCGTGAGAGCTTAGAAACAAATTTACTCCCTTTTCCCGTTACACTACTGCCAATACAACTTTTGAGTTTCGGAACAGTTTCTTGGCATGATGCAACCGATACCCAAGCGATCGCCCTCTCCCCCTCCTCTAAGCAGACGCCTGAACTATCATGATGTCTATATTTGCCCCGTCTGTCGCTACGGGCAGATTTCGGTGCTGACTCTCACAGAATCCTTTGCTTGTAACTTTTGCCGCCACATTTTCACGACTAATCTTCAGGATCAGTTGCTGATAATAGCTGATAGTTTGCAGCCAATGGCTTGGCGATGGACTGGTCGCAGTTGGAAAATCGCCCACCAGAAGGATTCTGACCTTACTTTAGTCGTTTGGCTGCTGGGAACGGCTTTAGTGATTTTCCCTACCCTGATAGTTGGGCTATCTGCCTATATATTCCCTCCGGAAGAGGGCAGTTACGGATCTTGGCTTCCCAAGTTTTGGATTGGGTTGACTTTCTTATCCCATCTCAGTTTCATTGTCTGGCTACTGGCGGCAAATTATCAGTTACCCTTTTATACCGTCTTGAAAATCAAGTTGCGGCAGTTTCAGGATCGTCAGCAGTAAGGTGGGTATTGCCCATCTTACTTTAGCAGTACTTGTTCGTAGAGTTGTCCGGCTCGTTCCCAAGTGTATTCTGTTTCCACGAGCGATCGCCCATTTCTCGATAACTCTTCTCGCAGTTGGGCGTCTTCAAATAAGCGGCTGATGGTGCTAACATATTCTTGGACTTGATTTGCTCGTAAGGCTCGTAAAGATACGTCGGGAGTATCAACGGCGAGTCCTTCTAAACCGCGATCGCTTGCCACGATCGGCACTCCAGCGGCCATTCCTTCCAGGGTTTTGTTTTTAATTCCATAACCCGCACGCAGCGGAACCACACAAATCGTACTGGCGTGCAAGTATTCCGCCATCGAAGAAACTTTACCCGTAACGATAACTCCGGTGCGTTCCCCAAGGGCCAAAACTTCTGGTGTAGGACGTGCGCCAACAATGCTAAAAGTAGCATCCGGGTAATTTTTTTGGAGTTCTGGCAATACCTCTATGGCAAAAAAACGAGCGGCATCGATATTGTGGGAAGCATCCATTGCACCAACAAATATTAATTTATGTCCGCCGCAGTCACTTGTACGATATGGGAATATTTCCAGATCTACTCCATTTGGAATTACCGGAATATCAGCTTGGGGAACGAATTTGAGAAATTGTTTTTTATCATCTTCCGTCGTGACTACAAGACTAGAAAATTTGCTGGAGTAGCGTTTTTCGTAGCGTTCTAAGATGAGGTGAAGGTAGAGGCGATCGCGCAAAGCATTCGGAGACGCCCCCATTTCCAAGTGGTCGCGAATCCACCCATAAACCGAACTGTGAATATCTACAACTGTCTTTACTGAGTTGCGAAATTTAGGACGAATGTAGATTTCATTAACGCTATGTTCGCAGGTGATAACATCGCATTTACCAGTTTTTACATACTCATCTACCCAAGTTTGAATTTCCGGTAAGTAGTGATGCAAGACATTTGGCGGCGTCACCCTAACTAGGGATTCGGTGAAGCGTTTCACTTTCCCCAGCAATCCTACCATACCACCTCGTTTAGGTTCTGGCGGTACCGGAAAAATCACCAAGTCGCTTACCCAGTTGCGAAGTTCTTTTACTTCCTCGTCTGTTACTCCAGCGTGGCGTTGGGTGATGAGGGTGATGTGATGGCGCTGGTGCAGGTATTTCAGCAAATTAAACGTTCTGATCTCGGTTCCCCCCCGGCTGGGCGGATAAGGAAAAGTGGAAGAGAGCATTAGAATATTCATAGTTACAGGTTTGATAGACAAATCCTGCTATGAATTTTAACCCTGATTTTGCTCGGTTTACATCGCTTTTACAAACTACCTCAATGGTGTAATGGTAATTTTTCGGTACAATTATGACTTGATTTACTTGTTTGACTTTCGTCCTCAGAAAAATCTTGGTATTAGACAGATTGATTATTAGACATCTCCAGAAATTAAAGGTGCGTTACCTAGAACCCTTGTAGAGACGTTGCATGCAACGTCTCTACATTCTTTTTGGGAGATGTCTATTGTAATCTCAACAATACTTGCTGAGATACTTTGGCTGGGAAAATTTTATAATCAGCCGTGACCTGACATAGCTTTTGAACTTTGTAATATTTGTAATAGTCGAGGTATTCTCTGGAGTGAATAAACTTTTGTCGAATCAGGTAGTTAGCATAGTTAAAAAGATTATTGGAAAGGAAGCACAAATTATCTAGCTGCTTGTATAGCCAGTGGTGAGGGTCAATAATATGCTTTTCAACTAGCTGCATTTAGTTACCTGAATTTTGGGTATCATACTATATTTATCTATAAATGGCTAGATTTGACGAGAAAGTGAGTGAAGTGTTATCATACAAGTAACTCAAATAATAAAAGTGGTAATTCCACTCACTTGCTTAAAAATAACTTATATCCGCTATGAAGGTTTTATTGATTGCCAACTATCTGACAGATGGACAAGAGAGTATGCAGCGGTTTGCAGCTATGCTGGAAACTGGTTTGACTAGCTTGGGGCATCAAGTCCGAGTGATTCGTCCTGAACCGTGGATAGGTCGGCTGCGTCCATCTGCAACGGGCGTAGGGAAATGGCTGGGCTATATAGACAAATTTGTTATTTTTCCTACAACGCTTCATAAAGCGTCCGCTTGGGCTGATGTCGTCCACATTTGCGATCATTCCAACGCAAGTTACACGAAATATTTACAGAACGTGGCTCATCTTGTTACCTGTAATGATATGTTAGCCATTCGCTCTGCTTTAGGTGAAATTCCCGAAAACCAGACCAAATGGACGGGTCGGCAATTGCAGTGGATGATTTTGAATGGGCTCAATTGTGCCCAGAGAGTTGCCTGTATTTCAGAGCAGACAAAACGAGATTTGTTAAGGATTGCCAAGCTGCCAGCCAGTGCTGTCTCGGTGATTTACATGGGTTTGAATTATCCTTACAGTCCAATGGCAGCTACGGCAGTTCAGGAACGTCTAGAAGCTTTGGGAATCTCTAAAGATTTGCCTTTTATTCTTCATGTGGGTGCAAATCATTGGTACAAGAACAGACTGGGAGTTTTGTCGATTTTTTATTACTTAAGGCAAAAACTGGTCAACCCAGAACTGTATTTGGTGATGGCAGGTCAACCCTGGACTCCTGAAATGCGCCAGTTCGTCTCGACTCACGATCTTAAGGAAAAAGTGTTTGAGCTGAGTGGTGTGGATAACGAAGATTTGCGATCGCTCTACTCAAGTGCGACTGCTTTGCTGTTTCCCTCTTGGCAAGAAGGTTTTGGCTGGCCTATTATAGAGGCTCAAGCTTGTGGGTGTCCTGTGTTTACCTCTAACCGTGCCCCCATGACCGAGGTAGGTGGAACAGCTGCTATCTATATCGACCCGGACGACCCAGCGGCAGGAGCAGCTGCGATCGCCGATCGTTTGCCAAATCTGGCCACCCTAAAACAGGCAGGGTTTATCAACGTACAAAGATTTACAGCCAAGGCAATGGTCGAATCCTATATTCAACTGTACCGAGAAGTAGCTCTGCAAAAGTCTTAAGAGTCTTAACTATCAATCTTACGTAATTTACGGTAAATTCCTCTTTCTACAAGGATTTTCTAAATGAAAGTATTACAGGTCATTCCCTCTATCAGTCCAGTTAGAGGGGGCACTACGCAAGCTGTTTTGGGTATCGTCCAGGAGATCCGTGCAGCCCAAGTGGATGCAGAAATTGCTACCACTAACGACGATGGGCCGAACTTATTGGATGTGCCATTAGGGCAATTAATTGAGTATAAACAGGTTCCTGTCCGGTTTTTTAATCGATTCTCCCCACCCATCAAACCTCTGTGGGAATACCAGTTTTCAGCAGGCTTAACTGGTTGGCTGTGCAACTCTTTACAAAATTATGACCTCTTACATATTCACTCGTTCTTTTCCTATGCCTGTACCAGTGCGGCTGCAATTGCCAGAAGCAAGCAGCTTCCTTATATCATTACTCCTCATGGTCAACTTTCTCCTTGGGTAATCAATCAAAACCGCTTTAAAAAACAAATCTATGCCTTTTTGATCGAGCGGGCTAATCTCAATGGTGCCGCCGCTATTCACTGCACCTCAGATGCTGAGTCACAAGATGTGCGGAATTTTGGCATTCAGGCTCCTACTTTTACAGTGCCTCTGGGGGTAACTCCACCCGCCGACTGGCCTGAAGCTAAGGCAAAATTGCGTCATACTTACCACCTACCCTCTGAAACCCCGGTGATTTTGTTCCTCTCGCGCTGGCATCCCAAAAAGCGTCCGGAATTATTACTGAAATCACTTAGTCATCTTATGCAGCAGGATTATAAATTTCACCTGATTCTGGCTGGTTCGGGAGATCCAGATTACGTTGAGTCAGTTTTAAAGTTGGTTAGATCTCTTGGTCTGGAATCTCGTACTACTTTACCTGGCTTTGTTGAAGAAGTAGATAAAGACCTGTTATTGCAGGGTTCCGATTTGTTTGTGTTGCCATCTTTTGGAGAAAATTTTGGGATTACAGTGGCAGAAGCAATGGCAGTAGGCGTGCCTGTAATCGTCACCCCTGAAGTGCAAATATCATCAGACATTATAGCTGAGAATGCTGGCTTTGTGGTTGCAGGAGATGAGAAGCCTCTTGCCGGTGCGATCGCGCAACTACTGTCTTCTCCAGACTTACGCCATCAAATGGGTGCCAATGGTAAGCGTCTTGTTCATCAAAAATATTCCTGGAGCGTAGTTTCCCAAAATCTCGCTTCAGCCTATGATGCTATTTTGCAAAAAAAGCGGTAACTGCAACAGTAACCTTTTAGAGCGAATGTGGAAGGTGGAAGAAAACATCAAAATATTCATCTAGACAGATGTCATCCAGGAGACTGAGTGTAGGAGTCTGCTACAAAGCTGTGTTTGCACGATCTCTATATCTATATCCGAGTTATTATAAAAAGTCAGACAAAAGTGAGCCAATGGAAACTAATGAACTGAAGTTCCTGCTAAAATTACTGGGTTGTGCTAATTATCGGTCATCCCTTTCTGCTGCCGTCTTCAAAGGCTTTAAAGGCAAGGACAAAATTTGTCGAGAGTTAGGCGATGAGCGAGAACTGATAGACTTTTCCCGCGAAATTGCTTCCGTTAAAATTTTACCCCCCGGTCGTGCCTTGCTGAAAATGGACGCCTCCCAGTTACCCATTGCAGACAAAGAACTAAAGGTGCTGGAGAAAATAGGCAAAAGTCCCGGAAAAATCAAACCCAGTGAAATTACAGTTGTGAAAGCGGCTGAAAGAGCGGAAATATTAAAGAACCTCGCCGATCGAGGCTTGATTGAAGCTGAAAGGAAAGTCAAACGGACTAAAGCCGAGGTATGGCTGACTCAGCGAGGACTGGAATATTTGCGGGATGAGTACAACCCCAAGGGTTCTGCAACCATTAGTCTGGATTTACTGAAAAATTACCTGAGCTTTTTGCGAAAATGCCTCCGCGAAAACTCTGAAGTAGTATCGCCAGCACCAGCTACACCTACAGCTAAGCCAAGCGATGAGCAGATTTTACAGATAATTCGAGATTTAGATCGGGAATTGGGAACGGAAAATTATTTGCCAATTTTTCATCTGCGGCAGAAGTTACAACCGCCGCTCTCTAGGGAAGAATTAGATCACGTGCTTTATCGCTTGCAACGGAATGACCGAATTGAGTTGAGTTCGCTGGTAGATACGACGCCCTATACTCCAGAACAAATTGACGCCGGAATTGCCCAAGATATCGGTGGTGCGCTGTTCTTTATCGTAGCTAATTAGTAATTTATTCGTAACCGTTCAACTCTCAAATTACTACCCTAGTGCAATGGAAGTGCAAGCATGGCATCTATAGATCAAATTATTAAACGAGAGGTTAACCCATTCGATCCGGTAACTTTTAAAGCGGGTAACTTTTGGCAGGAACAGCAAGATCCAGCCCTTACTGTTGAGTCTATTCATCAAGATATCCTCATTGAAATTGAAGCGCTTCTCGATCTGGTTGCCCAAGATCGTCGCACCCGCACCCTGATGCTTTATGGCGACTCTGGTTCTGGTAAAACTTATTTATTGGGTCGGCTCAAACGCACGCTCAACCGCAAAGCTTTTTTCGTTTATATCGATCCATTTCCCGATAGCGACTTCATCTGGCGGCACGTCCTACGCTACACTGTGGATAGCCTTTTGCAAGTACCCCAGGGGCAACAAGAATCTCAGTTGCTACTTTGGCTCAAAGGTTTATCTATCTTCAAACAGCGTAGCATTTTAGATCGGATACGGGGCGATCGCCAAGCCTTCATTCGCAAGCTCAGAGATACTTACCCTGCTGGTATATACAATGCCAATGAGTTTTTTAGCGTGCTGTACGATCTACTCAATCCGGAATTACGGCTGCTTGGCTGCGATTGGTTGCGGGGAGATAATCTAAATGAAGAAGATTTGAAAAAATTACGGCTTAAAAGTGCTATTGATACTGAAGATGCAGCACAAAAACTCCTGGCTAATTTTGGCAGGATTGCGGCTGAAACACAGCCTATTGTGCTTTGTTTTGACCAGCTAGAAAACATTGCTCGCTTGCCAAACGGAAATATCGATTTACAAGCATTGTTCACCGTCAACTCCAGTATTCATAACCAGAACTTGAAGAACTTTCTGGTTATCATTAGCCTAATTACAGATATTGGCAGACAGAATGGCGATCGCATTCATCAATCTGACAAAGCTCGGATCGATCATCGAGTTAGCTTAAAACGTATTACTTTGGATCAAGCAGAAACAATCTGGGCAAGCAGACTCTATCCGCTATACCAACAAGCCGATCCCAAACCTCCCACACCAATTTCCCCCTTAACCAGAAAAATTTTAGAGTTGAAATTCCCTGGTGGCAGAACTGACCCTAGAAATGCTCTCAGGCTTGGGCAAAAACTAATTCAGGGATACAAGCTAGGCGGAAAATTTGAAGAAGATTCTGTCGCAGTATTAAAATTGATCTGGCTTGACGAATTTAATAAAATTCAGCAGAGAATCTCTCGAATTCGCCAATTCTCTTCCCAGGAACTGATACGAATGTTTCAAGAAGTCTTAGCTGCTTTGCAAGTGGCCGAGATTCGTCCCAAGCTGTTACCCGGAACAAAGTATGGTAGTTATTCTGTTAGCTACGAACAGCCAGGTAAGTCTAAAAGAGTAGGAGTTGTGTGGACTGAAGAACCTAACTTGAGCAACTTCTTTTATGTAATGAATGCTTGCCAAAAGGCAATTCAACAAAACCTGTGCCAAACTCTGTATCTAATTAGGGCTGAAGAGGTAGGGAAAGAAACCAATAAAGGTTATAAACTTTACAAGGAAATCTTTACTGGTTTACCTCATCGCCTGATTATACCAGATATGACTTCTGTATACTACTTGGCAACTTACCACAGCTTGGCTAATGCGGCTCGATCCGCAGAGTTGGTGGTTGCAGGTGAAACCACCAATATCAATGAGTTAGAAGCATTAATTCGCGATTCTCAAATCTTGCATAATTGTTCTTTACTGCAAGATTTAGGTATCGTTCCAAGTCAAGAAAATGCTGATAACTTCAGGCAAGTTACAAACAACTTTAATGGGAAGAAAATGGATACTTTTCAGCAATTGAAAGACTTTTTATTGACTCTAATCACAACTCAGCAACTGATGGGTCATCAGATACTTATCCAAAATGCTCTCAATCAGTTTCCTATGGTGAATGAATCCCAAGTTGTTCAGCTGATTCAGCAGCTATGTCAGGAAAACAGAATTCAACTTCTCAACGCCAAGGCTAGTCCAGAAGCACAATTAGTCTGTTTAGTACCTAAAGGCTAGTTGGTGCTGTCAACTATAATTCATTTTACTTTAGCCAATGCCATATATAACAGAAGCCGCTGAAATAATAGCACTTATCACCAAATTATCATCTGCTAAAATACTTTGGGCAGATACAGAAGTTGCTGACTGGGATACAGCTTATCCCAGATTATCTTTGATTCAAGTGTTGGCAGATCCGAAGAATCTTAATGGCGATCGCGCTTATATTCTAGACGTATTGGATAAGTCTGATTTGGTAGCATATTTTGTGAACGAAATCATGGCAAATCCTGAAATTGAAAAGGTTTTTCATAACGCCAGCTTCGATCTAAAGTTTTTAGGTGGTAACAAGGCGCAGAACGTTACCTGTACTTTGAAGATGGCGAGGAAGATAACCAAAGATCGCCTTTCAGTTTCCAACCTAAAACTCAAAACTTTAGCAGCAGAACTTTGCCAATTTAGCAATATAGATACAGAAGAACAAGGAAGCGATTGGGGACGCCGACCTTTAACCGAAAAACAGTTAAAATATGCTAAATTCGATCCAATTTATCTGGCTCACGTACATCGTCGTTTATTAAAAACTATTAGCCAAAATAATCCCAATTTAGAGGATATGTCATCAATGCCGCGAAATAAAAAATCCGAAGAAACTAGCTTCAGCGTAACTAACGTCAGAGTGGCTTTTGAATGTCCGCGTTTATTTTATTTGCACCATCATTTTGATGGAAAAACTTTGTTTGTGCCAGAGGATCGCATCAAGGGAATTGGCACTGTATTTCATAAATTAGCAGAAGATTTTATTGGTATAGCTAAGAAAGAACCGCGATTTAAAGCTTTGTTTGAGTCACCAGTTGAGCAGTTGAGTGTGGATGCGATCGCAACTCAAATGCAACAGCTATTTTATCAACTAGCATTTTTTCCTTATTTACAATCAGCTATTCAACAAGATTCAAATCAAGCGGCCGCTTTGCATCAAATCTGGCAGGGATTAACTAGACTGATTCGCCACTGGACTGAATTACTTATTAAAAATAGACGCTTTTGTCGTGCAGATGCTGTGATTTCCCGCACTTTGGTTACTGGAGAATTCAGCCTTGAGCATAACTTCGCTTTGCCAAATGGTACGCAGCAAAGATTAATCGGAAAACTTGATAGTTTAGTCTTCGATTTTGAGCAAAACCGCCTTTGTGTGGTAGAGTATAAAACTTATGAGCCTGTCGATCCATCCGCTCAATTAGCCCAGGTTTCTCTCTATAGCTATATGCTTAGAGAAAAGAAAAAAGTGCCTGTTGATTCGGCGGTTTACTGTGTTTTACCAGAGTTCAAAGAATATCGCTATTCTTGGGAACAACTGGAAAACACAGTACATCAAGTGATTCCTCATAAATTACAGCAAATGCGGGAATGGCTGAAATGGGAACCGCCTCATCCCAATCCGCCGCCACCAACACCCCAACTACACCTTTGCGATATTTGTCCACAGCAGGAAAAGTGTCAGTCTTTTTTTGCGGTTGATAGCAGCCAATCTACATCATCTGAGAAAGTAGTAATTACTCCACAAGCTGAAAAAAATAAGCCTGAAACGACTAAAAAACCTCTACCTACTCCCAACGCAGATGCGATCGCAGAAAAGTTAGTAGCAACCCTCAAGTCTTTTGGTATTAATGTTGATTACCAAGGAGCAGCGATCGGGCCAGCTTTCATCCGAGTTAGGCTCAAACCTCATCCGGGAGTAAAAGTTGCCTCCCTACTAAATAGATCTGCCGATCTACAGGTGCAACTAGAATTAGCCAATCCGCCGATGATTGCACCGCAAGCTGGGTATGTCAGCGTAGACTTACCGCGATCCGATCGCCAAATAGCCAAAATTGAGGATTATATTCAGCGTCAACAATTGCCCTCAACAGCACCAGTGAAAATTGCGATCGGGGTGAATCTGGACGGACAATTACTAGAAGCTGATTTATCCGATCCGAATACTTGTCACTTTTTAGTTGGTGGGACGACTGGTAGCGGTAAGAGCGAATTTCTGCGAAGTCTTCTCCTCAGTCTACTCTGGCGTCACTCCCCCAAGCATCTGAAAATTGCCCTCGTCGATCCCAAGCGGGTAACTTTCCCGGAATTTGAGGGAATGCCGTCGCTATATGCACCAGTGGTTAAAGATAGCGATCGCGCGATCGCGCTGATGACTGACTTAGTAGCAGAAATGGAGCAGCGTTACCAGATCTTTGAAACTGCTGGCTGTGCCGATATTAGCGCTTACAATCAAAAAGCCACCAAACCCCTACCCCGGATTGTCTGCATCTTCGACGAATATGCTGACTTTATGGCAGAAAGAGAAATTCGCAATGCGCTAGAATCGAGCATCAAACGGCTAGGCGCAATGGCACGAGCAGCTGGTATACACCTGATTGTCGCCACCCAGCGTCCAGAAGCCAGAGTTGTCACCCCCTTAATCCGCTCTAACTTACCGGGAAGGGTTGCATTGCGTACCGCGAGTGAGGCAGACTCGATTATTGTGCTAGGTGGCGATCGAAAAGCAGCTGCCTACCTGCTGGGTAAAGGGGATTTACTCTACCAAGCTGGATCGCATCTGCACCGATTGCAAAGCTTGTTGGCTACAATTATCGAGTTGCCCCAAAGCTAGGATTCACCTGTCACAGAAGGCATCGTCAGACGATTCGTCTACCTCCGTAGTCAGGTTTAAGCAGCTAACGCCCTTTTGCTTTTTGTCTAAAAATATTAAATTTAATTAAGCACATCCATCCTGCGATCGCCAGGGTATCCAGATCGGCTTTGCTAAGTAGGGCGTCATTCTTGAGAGGACTGAACGAATGGGTTATATCATTTCAACTGCCAACATGAAAGGCGGTGTCGGTAAGACTACCCTCACCGTAAACTTGGCCGCTAGTTTGGTAAAAGATTTTGGTAAGCGGGTTTTGGTGGTCGATTTAGACAATCAAATCAGCGCCACTCTGAGCTTGATGTCTCCGCAAGACTTTTCCAAACGCCGCCGAGACAAACGGACACTGAGACATTTGGTAAACAAGGCAATTAAACCGGATATTAAGCTATCAATACCCATTCAGGATGTTATTTGCCCCTACATCTGTTCGCTGAAAGATCTAGATTTATTGCCAGGGGATCTTGACCTTTATGATGAATTTTTGGTATCAGAAATGCTCTATCAAAAAGCCTTTCAGGGAGGTCAACCCAACTTTGAACAAATTTGGATTCGCTTTGAAAGAAGACTGGTACAACATATTTTAAGCCCGGTCATTAAAGACTATGACTTTATCATCCTTGATTGTGCGCCCGGTTATAATCTCTTAACTCGTAGCGGTCTTCTGGCTAGCGATTTTTATATATTACCCGCTAAGCCAGAGCCTTTATCCGTCATTGGTATTCAGTTGCTAGAAAGACGGCTTGCTCAACAGAGAGAAATTCATAAAGACGATCCAGTCAATATTCAATTGCTGGGAATTGTTTTCACAATGTCAGGTAGTCTGCTTACGGGAAGGTATTACCAGCAGGTGATGCGGCGAGTTAATGAAGATTACAGCGCTACAAAATTATTCAAAACTCGCATTCCAGTTGATGTTAGTGTCTCTAAAGCAGTTGACACTTTCATGCCTGTTGTGCTATCCAATCCTCAATCGCCTGGTAGTAAAGCTTTCACGCAGTTAACGCAAGAATTCTTACAGAAAATCAGCGTTATTAGTACTGTCAAGCAAAACCCAGCCAAGTTTGATTTGGGAGAGTGAAGGGAAGGGGAGAGTGGGGGAGTGGGGGAGTGGGGGAGTGGGGGAGTGGGGGAGTGGGATTTTGCAAATCTTTTCCCTTTTCCCTCTTCCCTCTTCCCTCTTCCCCTAGCCCCTAGCCCCTTCTTCAGGCTAGTGCGGGAATGCAACGATCGCACAACAGGGGATGTTCGTGGGATTTGCCTACATAAAGCGAGTAGTTCCAGCAGCGATCGCATTTTTCCCCTGACGCCTTCACCACACCCACAGTCAAACCGTCAGACTGTCCTTTGTAATCCAATCCTGATAAAGCTGCTGGCGACTCCAACAGTTCCACCTGAGAAGAAATAAACAGGTAACGCAACTCATCCACGCCCTGATTGAGTGTTGAGTCTTCTAGGATTGGGCTTAAGTCTGCCGTCAGTTCTTGTATCTCAGTAGTTCCTTGAGTGCTAACCGCTGGTTGTACAATAGGTGTTTGCCTTGAAGAAGTTTTGCCGACAATCTCTTCTTTAAAAGATTCAATTTCAGCGAACAACTCTTGGCGATCGGCAGCTTGGATCAATTTCCCACTAGCAAAACGCAGGGAGTATAGAAACCCAACGATTATAAACAACGGTTCTAGCAGAGGGAGACGATTTATAGCATCCATCGTCGCACCCACTAAATAAAGTGCTAACGCCACTGCCACAATTAAGCTAAATACTGTCAGCGGTTTTTGGTTGTTTTGCAGAAATCCGCCCAGATTCTCGAACCACTCAGACAAAACTACAGAAAAATCTGTCAAGAACCTTTGCCATTCTTGGGAGGATGTGTCTTTTGTTGTTAATTGTATGGGAATATCGACTTCTTCAACTTCAGGCTGTTCGTCTGCGCTAACGGCTAATGGCTGACTTTCAGGATTTAAAGCCTGCAAGCGTTGGCGTAACTCGTCGTCAGCGACGTAAAGCAACACTTTGGCTTCCAGAGAAGATCCGATCGTGTCACCTTTTCGCGCTTGTTCCATTACCTTATTAACTTCCCCGCGCATCTGGCGCAATTGTTGCCAAAATGCAGCCAGTTCGGGGTTTTTCCAACGCGCATCTAATTTGACCCAACCGGATTCAAATACAGATTTGTAGGGCGTTGGATAAGGAATATACTGCCAGATATCTTCTGCTGTATGGCATAGAACTGGTGCGATCGCACGTGCCAAATTTTCCACAGCAATAGCCAGCACCGTTTGGCAGCTGCGACGCCGGAAAGCATTCGCCGCACTGATATAAAGCCGATCTTTGGCAATATCCAAATAGAAATTGGATAAATCGACAACGCAGAAATTTTGCACTGTTTGGAAGAATCGGAAGAATTGGAAACTATTCATCGCTTCCGTTACTTCCTCGAATACTTCCGTCATTCGGTGCAGCATATAGCGATCGAGTTCCGGCAGATCTTCGTAAGGAACGGCATCTTTTGCTGGGTCAAAATCGTGCAAATTCCCCAACAAGAAACGAGCCGTATTGCGGATCTTATTCCTCACATCCCCCATCTGTTTGAGGATGTTTTTGCTGATGGGAACATCGGCAGAGTAATCTATCGAAGACACCCACAAGCGCAACACATCCGCGCCGTAAGGTGGTTCCTCTTTTTGATTTTTACCGCCCTCAATTACGATCGCTGGGTCAATTACATTACCCAGGGACTTACTCATTTTGCGACCTTGTTCGTCTAAGGTAAAACCGTGAGTCAACACAGTTTTATAAGGCGCTATACCATTTGTTGCTACACTTGTCAACAAACTGGATTGAAACCAACCCCGGTGCTGATCGGACCCTTCCAGATAGATATCGGCTGGGTAGTGCAATTCGGGCCGCTGTTTGGCCACGGCAGCCCAAGACGAACCGGAGTCAAACCAGACATCCATCGTATCGGTGCCTTTGCGGTAAGTGCGATCGCTATTGTGGTATTTTTCGGGCAGCAGTTCTTCTACCGAGAGTTCCCACCAAGCGTCAGAACCTTTTTGGGCCACAATTGCTTGGACGTGAGCGATCGTTTCTTCAGTCAGCAGCGGTTCGCCCGTTGCTTCATCGTAGAAAACGGGAATTGGCACGCCCCAACTGCGCTGACGGGAGATGCACCAATCCGATCGTTCTGCCACCATTGGAGTGATGCGGTTTTGGCCTTGGGGAGGAATCCATTTTACGGATGCGATCGCATTTAGCGCCTCTTCCCGGAATCCTTCCACCGAAGCAAACCATTGTTCTGTGGCCCGAAAGATTGTCGGCTTTTTCGTGCGCCAATCGTAAGGATACTTGTGGACGTAGGGTTCTTCCTTCAGCAAAGCACCCGCATTTGCCAAAGCTTCGATCACTGCTTTATTCCCTTCGCCCAAAACATTCAACCCAGCAAATTCGCCTGCTTCTTTAGTGAAATTGCCATCATCATCCACTGGCGCGAGGACAGCCAAATTATAACGCCGACCCACCTGATAATCTTCTTGACCGTGACCGGGAGCTGTGTGAACCAATCCCGTACCCGAATCGGTGGTAACATAATCTCCGCCGATGACGATCGGACTTTCGCGATCGAACAGCGGATGACGATAAATAGAACCCTCCAAAGACTTCCCAGATCCCGTCGCCTTCACCGACAGCTTAACTCCCAGAGTAGCCGACAACCGCTCTACCAAATCGGCGGCGACGATCAGGTATTTAAATTTGCTAGGTGTTTCCTCGTCTGAATTGGCAGTAATTTCGACCACTGCGTATGTGAGGTTAGGATTGACGGCGACTGCCAAATTTCCCGGTATTGTCCAGGGAGTTGTCGTCCAGATAGCTACCCCCAATTCTGGCAAGTATGGGGCCAAAGCCGATTTTAATGGCGCAGACAAACTGACGATCGGGAAAGCTGCGTAGATACTCCGCGAGGTGTGAGTAGGGCGACCTTGAGCATCTTCAGGATATTCTAATTCTGCTTCTGCCAGTGCGGTTTTGGAACTGGGACTCCAATGAACTGGCTTCAAACCCCGATATATGTAGCCTTTCAGCACCATTTCACCGAAAACGCCGATTTGTGCCGCTTCATATTCTGGATTCAAAGTCAGATAAGGATTATCCCAATCACCCCAGACGCCATAGCGCTTAAATGCTTGACGCTGTTCGTCCACTGTCTTGAGGGCGAAGTCTCTTGCTTTGCGGCGCAGTTCCAGGGGTGTGAGGTTTTGCCGTTCTGCTGGTTTCATGTCCTGCAAAACTTTAAGTTCGATCGGCAATCCGTGACAATCCCAACCAGGAACGTAGCGAACCTTGCGTCCTTGCAGCAGCTGATACTTATTGATAATGTCTTTGAGAGTTTTATTCAGGGCGTGACCGATGTGTAGCGCCCCGTTGGCATAAGGTGGCCCGTCGTGCAAAACAAAGATATCGCCGGGATTGTTTTGCGACAGTTTTTCGTAAATCTGATTTTGGGCCCAAAATTTTTGCAGTTCTGGTTCCCGCTTGATAGCGTTTGCCCGCATATCAAACTGTGTCTTGGGCAGATTAACGGTGTCTTTATAAGTTTTCGATTCTGTCACAATCTCTTGCCGAAAAATGATGAAAGGACGTCAAAAGTCAAAAGTCAAAAGTCAAAAGTCAAAAGTCAAAAGTCAAAAGTCAAAAGTCAAAAGTCAAAAGTCAAAAGTCAAAAGTCAAAAGTCAAAAGTCAAAAGTCAAAAGTCAAAAGTCAAAAGTCAAAAG
>Ga0335394_10000030_pt1 | contig 144046 bp, 126 predicted proteins | sample MAT03_FD_205741 | JGI IMG/M metagenome (GOLD analysis project Ga0335394, IMG submission 205741) | Freshwater microbial communities from Lake Fryxell liftoff mats and glacier meltwater in Antarctica - MAT-03 (spades assembly) (version 2) ... | reverse complement strand
TGCACGAACGTAATGCTCACAACTTCCCGCTCGATTTGGCTGCTGGTGTTGCTGCTCCTGTGGCTATGACTGCTCCTGCTATCAATGGTTAATTTCCTAGAAATTAGCTAACAAAAAGGCGCTCTCCTAATTGGAGTGCGCCTTTTTTTTTGACAAAATAACGGGAGAAGTCCAACTAAGGTGCAAAACTCTTAGTTAAGAGTAGCAGTATTTTCCGTTATGGGTTTCCGAGTCCGTTCTTCGATATCCTCAAGGGTTTGCAGTACCAAGCGTTTAGCCTGCAAGCTCCAGCCCCATTTTTGCAATGCGATCGCTAAAGCGGTTCCTACAACTGTGGCGATATAGTCGGCTGGTTGGGAGAGGGCGATACCAAGTAGCAGTCCCAGTCCTGCAATACCCCAGAATGGCAAAGCGACAGTCTGACGCTGTTTTTCCACCAGTAGGCTCAAGAAATCTTTTGGCATTTCGGCGACTAATGTTTCTTTCACCTGTCGTTGTTCCGCTGCGGTAACGGATAAACCTATTTTTTGGCGGAGTTTTTCAATTTTACGGGCATCGGTGCTGTACTGGATCAGTTCATCCTCTGCCATGAGAATTAGGCGTTCGTATTGTCCCATCTTTGACTTTGATGCTACGTATTTCAGTCTAGGGGTTTTAGACCGCTAAATGATAGAAGTGTAAGATCTGGAAATATATAGCCACAGTCAGATATGTTAGGACAGTATCGATCAGTAGGTGGGCGTAAATAAACTGAACACCCAGAAACCGGGTTTCTAAAGCCCGCAGTTTTACGTTTAATTATGCCCACCTTACTACCACTTCCGTAATTACTAGAAATGACGATAAAGTCAGTGAAGTTTGACCATACTATTTTTGCAGCAAACCAAAAACGCGCCTACGCCTTAGATGCCATGCGTGGATTCGCCGTTTTAGCAATGATATTATCGGGTACGATCGCATACCGCATCTTACCGGCTTGGATGTATCACGCCCAAGTACCGCCACCAAACCATAACTACAATCCTAATCTGCCCGGTTTAACCTGGGTCGATCTCGTATTTCCATTGTTTTTATTTTCAATGGGTGCAGCCATACCCCTAGCGCTGTCTCGTCGCCTTGCCAAAAAAGTTTCTTACCCAGAACTTATTTTACACATCCTTAAAAGAGGATTTTTCTTAGCAACATTCGCCATAGTTCTTCAGCATCTACGACCAACAGTTATCAGCCAAGATTCTACTCCAGAAAAATGGTTGATTGCTTTATGGGGATTTTTAATATTATTTTTCATGTTTGTACGTTTGCCAGATTCATTGCCAAAATGGCATCGCACAGGAATCCCGATCGTAGCATGGATATCTGCGATCGTACTTCTGTCTCAACTGCGATATCCGGATGACGGCGGATTTTCACTCGATCGTAGCGATATTATCCTGATTGTTCTGGCAAATACCGCTGTCTTTAGCTCGCTAATTTGGCTGTTTACTAAGTCTAATTTGCGGCTGCGTCTGGGATTGTTGGGCTTATTGCTAGCTTTGCGTTTGTCAGCTACCGTTAGTGGCAGTTGGATTGCTCAACTTTGGTCAGCTTCTCCCGCACCTTGGATTTTCCAATTTGCTTATTTGTCCTATTTGTTTGTGGTCATTCCCGGTACCATTGCTGGCGATTTGATTTTATCCTGGGTAAAAACTACAACACCTGCGGAAGTAGGCGGACGCGATCCAATTATTGAGCAGCAAGAATTATCCACAAATCCGCCTCTGCAATGGCAAAAAACTCGTTATTACACAATTATTATATTAATATTGGCTAACTGTTTGGTGCTGTCGATCGGATTGCAAGGTAGATGGGTATGGCAAACAACGTTATTCAGCGCTGTACTTTGTTTCATTAGTTGGTTTTTCTTTACTAAACCAACTAATGAAACAGAATACTTAATCAAAATGTTGTATAATTGGGGCGTTTACTGGCTGGGTGTTGGCTTACTATTTGAACCTTTTCAAGGCGGGATTAAAAAAGACCCATCAACTTTGAGTTACTATTTTGTAACCACAGGTATGGCCTTTTTGATCTTGATTTTGTTTACAATAATTATAGATGTTTTTAATCAAAAAAGATGGCTACAACTATTAATTGATAACGGTCAAAACCCCATGATTGCCTATGTAGGATTTGCCAATCTAGTTTGGCCTATTCTAGTCTTAACTAGAGTTGATGCGTTAATTACACAAAATACCAAAACTCAGTTACTTGGCTTCCTTAAAGGTATTGTTTATACTTTACTGGTAGCGTGTATTGTGAGTTTGTTTACCAGACTGAAACTATTCTGGAGAACTTAGCGAATTTGAGCATCAACCTTGACAAATGACAAATGACAAATGATTAATGACTAATATGAGCTATCTCGAAACCGCAGCAAAATTTTACAGTGAAGTGGCACAAACGCCACAAGTCGGTCTATGTTGTGTCCAAAGTAGTCCCCTGCAATTCCCCGGATTGAAAATTCCGCCCCAAATGCAGGAAATGAACTATGGTTGCGGCACTACGGTGCATCCAGCGGAACTGGGAAATGAGCCTACTGTGCTATATGTGGGTGTCGGTGGCGGTTTAGAAGCGTTGCAGTTTGCTTACTTTTCTCGCCGTCCTAGTGGTATAATCGCAGTCGATCCAGTTGCCGCAATGCGTGAGGCTGCTGCCCGTAATTTAGCGATCGCATCCGAAAAAAATTCCTGGTTCGATCGCAGTTTTGTCGAGATTCGGGAAGGTGACGCATTTGCCCTGCCGATGCCAGACGCTTCTGTGGATGTAGTAGCTCAAAATTGCCTGTTTAATATCTTTGAGCCCGCTGACCTCGCCAAAGCCCTCCAGGAAGCCTTTCGAGTCCTAAAACCGGGTGGACGCCTACTGATGAGCGATCCGATCGCCACTCGTCCGATTCCAGAACATCTGCGAAAAGACGATCGCTTGCGGGCAATGTGTTTGTCTGGCGCTTTAACATATCAAGAGTATATCCAGCATCTTGTCGATGTAGGCTTCGGTCAAGTAGAAATTCGCGCCCGTCGTCCATATCGACTTCTGGACTGTCAGAATTATAATCTGGAAGCACCTTTGCTCTTGGAAAGTCTCGATTCTGTTTCTTTTAAAGTGCTAATGCCGGAAGATGGCCCCTGCATTTTTACTGGCAAGACGGCGATTTACACTGGCGTGGAAGAATTTTTTGATGATTATGCCGGACATATCCTCCAGCGCGGTGTCCCGGCGGCTGTTTGCGATAAAACGGCTGCTAAACTTGGTTCCTTAATGCCAGCAGAAATTTTAGTCACTAATTCAACTTGGCACTATACTGGCGGCGGTTGTTGTTAAGTAGGTGGGCATAATTAAACGTAAAACTGCCAGGCCCTTAGAAACCCGGTTTCGCAGGAGTTACCGGGTTTCTGGGGTCTAAATCGTGAAAGTGTTTGGTTAGGATATTAAAAGAGACGTTTCAACAAAACTTGATAGTGAACTCACCGACAATTGCACCAGATGCGATCGCATCTGGCTTTCACGCCTTCTCTGACCCCCTACGGCTGCAAGTCATCGAACTGCTGCGCCAACAAGAGTTATGCGTGTGCGAACTCTGCGAACAATTGGGGGTCACTCAGTCTAAACTTTCCTTTCACCTCAAAACTCTCAAGGAAGCGGGCTTAGTGCGATCGCGCCAGGAAGGACGCTGGATTTATTATAGTATCAATTTGACGCAATTTGTCGTTTTAGAGCAGTATTTGGCAGAATATCGGCGTTTTAGTCCCATACTGCCTTCTCGTCCCTGTCCAGACTAACCTTAATACATATTTCTTAACTATTTTCTTATGCGATCGCACTTGTTAGCGCTTGACACATCAAGTTTTTTTGAAATTATAGTATTATTCCCTCAAATCTGGGATAACCTGTTACCGCGTTCACCTATTCAAGTTTTCGAGCTTGTTTTCTGAGATTATGACAACTTTTGAGCATCCACCCAGGATTTTGTTTTTGTATGGTTCTTTACGCGATCGCTCTTACAGCCGACTACTAGCTGAAGAAGCAGCCCGAATTATGGAAGGATTTGGTGCAGAAATCCGATTTTTCGATCCCCGTGAATTACCCATTTATGGCAGTGTACCAGATACACATTCCAAGGTTCAGGAGTTAAGAGAATTAAGCCTGTGGTCTGAGGGACAAGTGTGGTCAAGTCCAGAGATGCACGGCGCGATTACAGGTATCATGAAAAACCAGATTGATTGGATTCCATTAACTTTAGGAGCAGTTAGACCTACTCAAGGCAGAACTTTGGCAGTAATGCAAGTAAGTGGTGGTTCTCAATCCTTTAATGCTGTCAATACTCTGCGACTTCTGGGACGTTGGATGCGGATGTTTACCATTCCCAATCAATCTTCTGTTGCTAAAGCCTACCAGGAATTTAATGAAGACGGGACGATGAAAGATTCTCCTTACCGCGATCGCGTTATTGATGTGATGGAAGAACTCTATAAGTTTACCATCCTACTGCGAGATAAAGTTGATTACCTGAGCGATCGCTACAGCGAACGCAAAGAAAAAGCTGCCAAACAAGTTATTGAAGTGGCAAACAAAGCGCTGGAATTGACACTCCCCATGCCTAAAGGCGAGGGGATTCTTGTTTCAACGAGCAATCTTGCTTAAGCACTGTTTCCAGGTTTAAGTAGAGGATCATCTCTCCACAAGCTTTAATTTCCGTTTGCCCAACGGTATTTGAAATATGGCCGAGCAATCTTAATGCCTTAATTAAAATGTTAATTGCGGCATTTTCATCTCTATCTAAAACGACTCCACATTTGCAAACGTGGGTACGAATGGATAGAGATTTTTTCACAATCTGCCCACAACCAGAACAATTCTGACTGGTGAAATGGGGCGGAACAGCTACAACAATTTTGCCAAATTTAAGTGCAAAATATTCCAACCATTCCCTAAATTGTGACCAAGCAGCATCGTTAATTGACTTAGCTAGGTGGTGATTCTTTACCATGTTACGTACTTTTAAGTCTTCTACTGCCACGATGTCATTAGACATCACTACGCATCTTGCTAATTTCACAGCAAAATCTTTACGCTGGCGTGATACTTTTAAGTGCGTTCTCCCTAAACGGTTAATAGCTTTCTTTCTATTATTTGAACCTTTAACCTTTTTAGAAACTCGACGGTGCGCTCTTTTTAGTCTTTTTTCAGACTTTCTTAGGAATCGCGGATTATCAACTTTTTCTCCTTGGCTATCAGTATAAAAATGGTTTAATCCCATATCTATACCAATTGCTTTACCTGTAGGCTGTAGAGTTTGTGCAACTTCTACTTGAATGCAGAATTGGCAATAATAGCCATCGGCTCTTTTGACCAGTCTTACCCGTTGAATTTGTTCAATTTGATAAAAATGTAGGTCGTAAGTGCCAACGAGCTTAACTGAACCAATCGCTTTTTTGTCGGTAAAAGTTATACTATTTCTATCTTCAGAAAGCTTCCATCCTGATTTTTTGTATTCTACAGAACGTTGATTTTTCTTGAATTTTGGAAATCCTTTTTTACCTGCTATTTTCTTTTTGCAGTTCTCAAAGAATCTGTTTATCCCTGACCAACAACGTTCAGCAGAAGCTTGTCTCGCAGTCGAGTTGAGTTCATTCGCAAAGGGAAATTCTTTAGCTAATACCGCTGTATAAGCACTTAGGTCATATTTGTTTACACCCTTGTTGTCCATCCAGAAACGCAAACATTTGTTTCTGATGAACTGCGATGTGCGGATCGCGTCATCAACGGCTTGCTCTTGTTGTTTTTTCCCTTTGATTTTGAACTCGTAGACTATCATGGTATCGACCTTTATTACCTGCCCTTACTCTATCACCAGTCGCATAAAATAATTAATTCCCATAATAAAATGTAATATTTTACTGTGACTAAAGTCACGAATCGCTTACATCCATGAGTCTAAAGCCAGGGGCTTTAGCTCGTTTTTCGGTAAATTCCAACCAAAACAGATAAGTCCTATCTTACCCCCTCAATCCCGGCGGGACGCACCTTAACCCATCAACTTTTTTAATATTGTTTTCGCTTATAACCTGTATTTTGGGGTTGACAAATCAAGTTTTTTTGAAATGATGGAGTTATGCCCTCTATTAATGACCTTGAGGTGAAAGCGATGACCGCAACAGCAAGAAAGTTGGCACTCAATCTTGGGATTCTGGCTTTGATCGCTGGTACCGCAACGCTAGTGAATTCATGCAGTAGCGCCCAGTCTGAGCAGTCGTCCATCAAAATTGATGGTTCAAGCACGGTGTTTCCCATTACAGACGCCATTGTTAAGGAGTATCAAAAGACACAGCCGAACAAAGTCGAAGTACAAGTGGATATTTCTGGAACCGGCGGTGGATTTAAAAAGTTCTGCGCTGGAGAAACGGACATCAGCAACGCTTCGCGGCCCATTCGCCCCGAAGAGATGCAAGCCTGTAAAAAAGCTCAGGTAGCTTACATAGAATTGCCCATTGCCTTTGACGCCCTCACGGTGGTGGTCAATCCCCAAAATAACTGGGCTAAGGATATAACAGTAGCAGAGTTGAAAAAGCTCTGGGAACCAGCCGCCGAGGGGAAAATCACTAATTGGCAGCAGATTCGTTCTGACTGGCCCAACAAACCAATTAACCTTTATGGCCCAGGTAGAGATTCGGGTACGTTTGACTATTTCACAGAAGCGACAGTAGGTACAGCCAAAGCTAGTCGCAACGATTATACAGCTAGCGAAGATGATAACGCTTTGGTACAGGGAGTCAGCAAAGACCCAAATGCTTTAGGTTACTTTGGCTTGGCTTATTACGAAGCTAACCAAAATCAATTGAAAGCGATCGCAGTTGATAATGGTAAAGGGCCAGTATTACCCTCGCGTCAAACTGTTGAGAAAGTTAAATATCAACCGCTTTCCCGACCTCTGTTTATATACGTTAACGCTAGGTCTTCCCAAATTAAACCAGGGATGCGCGACTTTGTGGCGTTCTACCTTAAGAATGCACCGACTTTAGCCAACTCTGTAGGCTACGTGCCTTTACCGGCTGAAGGTTATCATCTGTCTTGGATTCATTTTAATAAAGGCAAAGTGGGAACCGTGTTTGATGGTAAAGCTGAGTTTAATCTGACGATTGGAGAGTTGTTACGCAAACAAGCAAAGTTCTAGTCATCAATGCCCATTGCCGATGGTGCTTGAAATCCAATTTTTCTGGAAATAATAGCTTTATTGAGTGCTAAAGATGGGCATAAAATCAGTTTCGCGAAAGGCTGTTTGGGATTCAGTTTTACACGGGAATAAGCAGGAAGCCATCGCGGAGGCAATTGGGACATTTATCCTGGTTTTTGCTGGCACTGGCGCTGTGATGGTCAACCAAATCAGCGGCGGGGCAGTCACCCATCTTGGCATCAGTTTTGTATTTGGGGCAGTCGTTACTGCTTTGATTTACACCACAGGACATATCAGCGGCGCACACTTTAATCCAGCCGTAACATTGGCTTTTTGGGCGAGTGGTTTTTTCCCCAGACGGAAGGTGCTGCCATATATTTTGGCACAATTAGTTGGAGCGATCGCAGCTTCAGCGTTACTGCTAATTTCCTTGGGATCTGTAGCGAATCTCGGTGCCACTCTACCCCTAAAAGGCAACTGGTTGCAATCCCTAGTATTAGAAACCGTTCTCACATTTATCTTAATGTTTGTGATTTTGGGATCTGGTTTAGATAGGCGATCGCACGTTGGTTTTGCAGGTTTAGCAATTGGCTTAACCGTAGGTTTAGAAGCCGCATTTATGGGGCCAATAACCGGAGCCAGCATGAACCCAGCGCGATCGTTTGGCCCCGCTTTTGTTGGTGGGATTTGGCAACACCACTGGGTTTATTGGTTTGCACCAATTTTAGGAGCCCAGTTAGCAGTATTAGTTTATCGACAATTATCAAACAGATTTGAAGATATTAAGTAAGGAAGTAAAACAGATGAAACGAGTCATGTTTGTTTGCAAGAAAAATTCCCGCCGTTCCCACATGGCAGAAGGATTTGGTAAAACATTAGGAAAAAACAAAATATCTGTCACCAGTTCAGGATTAGAAGCATCTCAAGTAGACCCCATCACGGTGCAAGTAATGAATGAAATCGGTATCGATATCAGCGACCAAACTTCTAAAGCTTTAAGCGATTTTAATCCTGAAAATTACGATGCAGTAATTTCCTTATGCGGATGTGGGGTAAATTTGCCGGAAGCGTGGGTATTGCGAGAAGTTTTTGAGGATTGGCAACTCGACGACCCAGAGGGACAACCAATAGAAACTTTCCGTCGCGTTCGAGATGAAGTGAAAGAACGAGTGGCAAAGTTGATTGAATCTGTCAGCTAAGGGACTGGCAAAAAATAAACGATATCTTCTTGTGAGGCAACGGGAAACGTTGTAATACCAAATCCGCAACGATTACCTCCTTTATGTCTCTAGGCTGTAGAGACGTTTCATGAAACGTCTCTACAATGTTTAGGGCAAAAATTAAAGGGGGTAACAAACCCGGATTTGGTATAATACCAATTTCAAACAAGAATGTGACAGATTGGCGATCCCCCTAAATCTCCCTTAACAAGGGGGACTTTAAACTTAGTTGCATTCCCCCCTTCTACGGCTCCGCCTGGGAATGCAGGGGGTTAGGGGGGATCTAGGATCTGTTGCAAACATTTATGAAATTGGTATAATACCAAATCCGCAACGATTACCCCCTTTATGTCTCTAGGCTGTAGAGACGTTTCATGAAACGTCTCTACAATGTTTAGGCCAAAAATTCTCATGGGGTAACAAACCCGGATTTGGTATAAGATGGGAGATACCGTTATAAAAATACAGGCCAAAAGTGCTAAACATTAAATCCACCCGCGTAACTGGAACGCCATTTAGAGAAAAACTTGGCGTTCCTTTAACTAAAAGCCAAATCAATGTGTTACAAATCAATCTGGGGAAGCGATGCAATCTTGCCTGTACTCACTGTCATGTAGAAGCTGGGCCAAAACGGACAGAAGAACTTTCACCAGAAATTTGCAACCAACTAATTGAATTAATTAATCGATTTCCCCAAATTAAGATAGTTGACCTGACTGGCGGCGCTACAGAAATGAACTATGGTTTTAAACCGCTGGTAGAAGCTGCACGCAATAACGGTAAACAAGTAATTGTGAGGTCTAATTTAACTATTTATTTTGAACAAGGTTTTGAGGATATCCCCGCCTATTGCGCTCAACACCAACTGCGAATCGTTGCTTCTCTCCCCTGTTACTTGGAAGGAAATGTGGATAAAATGCGGGGTAATGGTGTATACGATGGTTCTATTCGCGCTTTGCAGTTGTTGAATCAGCAAGGTTACGGTAGAACTGAAAATTTAATCCTTGATTTGGTATATAATCCTCAACTTCCCAGTAGCGAAAATTTTGCTCTTACTCCCGGACAGAACAAACTGGAACAGGATTACAAAAGGTTTTTAGAAGAAAAGTTTGATATTGTTTTTAATCACCTATTAACTATTACTAATTTACCGATTGGACGGACAAAGCTGTATTTGCAACGTCAAGGGCTGTATCAACCTTATCTTAATTTTTTAGAATCCCATTTCAATGGCACTACTGTTGAAAATTTAATGTGCAGAAATGAGCTTTCTATCGACTATCTGGGGAATATCTATGATTGCGATTTTAACCAGATGGAAAATTTACCGGCGAAAAGTATTAATGGTGAAAGATTGACAATTGCTAAATTACTAGAAGCGGGAAGTTTAGATTTGATTGAAGAGGTGCAAACAGCCGCTTATTGTTATGGTTGTACGGCAGGTTGTGGTTCTAGTTGTGGTGGTGCTTTATTATAGGGGCTAGGGAAAGAGGGGGAAGAGATTTAACAAATAACCAATGACCAATGACTAATGACTAATGACCAATGACTAATGACTAATGACCAATGACTAATAACAAATAACAAATGACTAATAACGAAAAAAAGTATTCATGGGTAAGATTGGTGATTGGAATAGCAATCTTTATTGCTGCCGATTTCCTCATCCTTAAATTTACACCAGTCGGCGCTTGGCTAAGGCCAGAAAATCTGCAAGCATTGAAACAACAGGCGGGAATTTTTGCACCGTTGGGGTATATCGTCATTTATTTCGTGGCGGCGTTATTGGCGGTTCCGGGTACGATTTTAACGCTGTCAGCCGGGGCGCTGTTTGGGGCGTTTTGGGGTGCATTATGGTCAATCATCGGGGCGACTTTGGGGGCTACAGGTGCTTTTTTGGTGGCCCGATTTATCGCAGGTGATTGGGCCAGACAGCAGTTTGAGGGTGGCGATCGCTTGCGCCAACTCAGTCAAGGTATTGAAGAAAATGGGTTTTGGTTCGCTTTGTCGATTCGTTTAGCGCCAGTTTTTCCATTTAATGCCGTTAACTACTTGTTGGGTTTGACCCCTATTAGTTTACCTACTTACGTGCTGGCCACGGGGGTGGGAATTATACCGGGAACCTTTGCTTATGCTTGGTTGGGGCAAGGTGGGCTAGAAGCCGCTACAGGTCGTCCGCCTTGGCAGCTCTTCGGTGCCTTAGCAATGCTCGCTGTGCTATCTACTTTGCCGATCGTTTTAAAGCGTTGGAAATCTAACAAAACATAGCTATTCACCTAGAAGAAACACTGAAACTTTACACTAACTTTACAAAATCTTTAAATACTCAAATATGTATTTTTGATAAAGCTAATATAAATTTTCAGTAAACTACGTAAAATTACTAGCAAATTGGAGCAAATTATGCCAATACTATTTTAAACCTCCTTGGGAATACTTAGTTTTGCTTTGCGTAATCTGTAATCTTACGTACATAATAGCAGTTTTCATATGTGCTATTGACAATTCCAATACAGATTTTCCACGCTTTCAGGTTATTGCAAGATCGGCCCACTAAGTAATTTCCAGGGATACTAGCATCTGCCAGATAGCAAAAAATGAAATACCTTAAATTGTTCGGCATCACACTTATCTGTTCCATACTGCCAGGAATTTCCCATGCCAATGCAGCTATTTTAAGTTCCACAAGTGTTGATAGCGGGAGCATTAGCCAAATCGCCGATTCTCGCTTTGATGAACTAACACGCGGCATTAATCTGAGCCACTGGTTCTCGCAAGCCTCTAACTTTGACGCGAACTATATTACCGAACAAGACATCGCAAGCATCAAGAGTTTAGGATTTGAACACGTTCGCCTGCCCATCGATGCTGCTTTTCTATTCGATGAAAACAACCCAGGAGTACTAAATACCCAAAATCTGCAATATCTGGACGACGCCCTTAACAAGATCGAGGCTCACGACTTGTCCGTAATTATAGACCTTAGCCCAGGAGATAATTTTAAAGAGCGTCTGGCTAACGATGATGCTTTCGTCACCTCTGCTGCACAGTTCTGGAAGGCTTTGGCTGCACACCTCAGTACTCGCGATCCAGAACAAGTCTTTCTAGAAACGCTCAACGAACCCGCCTTCGGTTATTTTCTTCAAAATACCAGTATTGACCCAGTACAACGCTGGAATGAGGTTCAGGGAAAGCTGCTGACTGCTATGCGGGAAGGGGCACCAAATAATACTCTGATTGCGAAGGGATACGATTGGGACGGCATTGACGGTCTCAAGGCGCTGACTCCTGTGGAAGATCCAAATGTGGTTTACAATTTCCACTTTTATGAGCCAATGGTTTTCACGCATCAGGGCGCAGACTGGATGGATGAGGAGTTTTCTTATCTCCACGATTTGCCCTATCCTTACAATCAAGAAAGCTGTGCGGCAGTTATATCAACGATAACTAACGAAAGTGCGAAGGAATGGGCGCAGTCATATTGCGATCGACAGTGGGATGCAGCCAAACTGGAAAACCGGATTGCTCAAGCTGCTGCTTGGGCGACACAGAACAATGTGCGGCTGACTGCTAATGAGTTTGGCGTTTACCGTCCTTTTGTGGGCGAGGACGATCGCGTTGCTTGGATTGGCGATGTACGATCGCTCTTGGAAAAATACGATATTGGCTGGACGATGTGGTCGTACTCAGACGGTTTCGGTTTGGTGAAGGAGAACGAGGAGGGAGAACGCATCCCTAATCAGCGTGTTGTGGAAGCGCTTGGTTTGTCTGATGACGAACATCGCAAAATTCCAGAACCAAGTGCGATCGCTGGATTTGTCCTAGTCACCCTGATGCTAATCCTCCTCAAGCGTTCGGCCCCAAGCTACAAACAGACGATCGGCCCTGCCTGTAGCTCAATCCCGTCAAATAGGTAATGTAAAGTTTTGTAACTACTGTTTGACAACATTTAAAAAGCTCTGCATAATAGAGATTGTGTGGAAAAAGGGACTGTAGTTCAATTGGTTAGAGCACCGCCCTGTCACGGCGGAAGTTGCGGGTTCGAGCCCCGTCAGTCCCGTAAAATCAAGGATAAAAGATGAACGATGAAAATCGTTCCGCGTTCAGAAGAGAGAATTTGCTGTGACTGTTAGAGTTCGGATTGCACCCAGTCCTACTGGAAACTTACATATCGGTACAGCCAGAACGGCTGTATTTAATTGGCTGTTTGCCCGTCATCAAGGTGGGCAGTTTATCTTGCGAATTGAGGACACGGATTTAGAGCGATCGCGTCCGGAATACACCGAGAATATCCTTGATGGTCTGACTTGGCTGGGGTTCAATTGGGATGAAGGGCCATTTTTCCAAACCAAGCGTTTCGACCTCTACCGACAAGCGATTCAAACGCTGCTGGATAAAGGTTTAGCCTATCGTTGCTATAGCAGCGAAGCCGAACTCGAAGAAATGCGATCGGCTCAAAAAGCCAGCGCATTGGCTCCCCGCTACGATAACCGCCACCGCAACCTAACGCCAGAACAGGAGGCAGCTTTTTCTTCAGAAGGGCGACGCCCGGTAATTCGCTTCAAAATCGATGATGACCGGGAGATTTCCTGGAACGATACGGTACGAGGGAAAGTTACCTGGAAAGGAAGCGACCTGGGTGGGGATATGGTGATTGCCCGTGCTTCGGAAACAGAAGCCTTTGGTCAGCCTTTGTACAACCTGGCGGTGGTGATAGATGACATTGATATGAAAATCACTCATGTGATCCGGGGTGAAGACCATATCGCCAACACAGCTAAACAAATTCTGCTTTACGAAGCTTTGGGTGCAGGAATACCAGAGTTTGCCCATACACCCTTGATTTTGGACAAGGAAGGGCGCAAACTCTCCAAACGGCGTGGTGTAACCTCCATCTTTGACTTTAAGAAGTTGGGCTATATGGCGGAAGCTTTAGTCAATTACATGACCCTATTGGGGTGGTCGCCGCCAGATTCCACCAAGGAAATTTTTAGTTTGCAGCAAGCAGCTGAGCAGTTCAGCTTCGATCGCGTCAATAAAGCAGGGGCAAAGTTTGATTGGGATAAGCTGAATTGGCTCAATAGCCAGTATCTGCACAATATGCCTGTATCCCAGCTGTGCGACCTGCTGATTCCCTACTGGCAGGAGGCGGGACATGAATTCGATCCCGTGAGCGATCGGGCCTGGTTAGAGCAGATCACCGCTTTGATTGGCCCCAGCTTAGTTCGTTTGCCAGTGAGCGATCGCTACTTAAGCGATACTCAGTGGGTAGAACAGATCGAAGCTCTCAAGAACGCCGATCCTACTGGCCCCAGCGCCGTGCCTAGCCCAGATGCGATCGTGATGAGCCGGTATCTCTTCAGCGATCGTGTAGAATTCACCGAAGAAGGAAAGGCTCAGTTGCAACAACCAGCAGCCAAAACTGTTCTAGAAGCAATTCTAAAAGCTGTGGATAGCCATCAACCGCTGACAGAAGCAGGGACGCAAGAGATAATCAAACAAGTGACAAAAGAACAAAATCTGAAAAAAGGTTTAGTAATGCGAAGTCTCCGCGCTGCTCTCACCGGCGATGTGCATGGCCCTGACCTGATTCAATCTTGGCTGCTCCTGCATCACCGGGGATTAGATCGGGTTCGCTTACAGCAGGCGATCGAAAACTAAAAATTAAAAATGAAGAATTGAAAAATTCTTCATTTTTAATTTATTTAACTTTTGATATGCTAAAGATATAACATATCAAAACTTAAATTATTCTTAATTTTTAGGGGAACTCGGTTAGCAATCTTGTCGTCCTTTAGCTTAGACCTCTTGCAAAAGTCGAGATATGTAATCAGATTCATCTCTTGTACCCTACCATAAGGCTAAACCTACATCTGCATACCCTATGGGAAGGCAACGCCTACATCTGCGTTCATCTGCATTCATCTGCGGTAAAAAATCAAGAATTAGTATTTTTGCAAGAAGTTTATTGAGGGTAATTCTAACTCTAATGCTTTTCCTAAAGTCTGTGACAATTGGAGTGCCAAATAGAGAGCCTAATCTAGGGGCAAGATTAAAGTCAAAAAGCAATTCTCCCCGGCTTCCCTACCTTACTAAGGCTGGGCGCGAGAACGCCCAAAGAAAACAACAGGTATCTTTTCTCTCCTACTTTTTGCTTTTTAGTTTTTACTTTTTATTTCCCCAAAAGATTCTGACTCAGCCAGTTCCGCCTATGCCCTTGTTCGAGAATATCACGATCGGGCCTGGGTTTAAGCCAGACCCCAGGACTATTCGAGGTATCAGCGGCGGTTCGGAACGTGCCAGCGACATCGCCGGACGTCAGGAAACAGCAAATGGCCCTTGTGTTGGTTTTGTGGGCAAAAATCCTAGCCACACGCTAGTTCTGAGTTCTGATTTTAACTATCTGCGAGTTCAGGTTCAAAGTCCAGACGACACTACCCTAGTGATTCAAGGCCCAGGTGGAACTTGGTGTAATGATGACAGCGAGGGAAAAAATGCTGGTATTGCCGGTCAGTGGCTAGCTGGAACGTATAGCATTTGGATTGGATCTTACCGAGAAGACAAGTATACTCCATACATTATTCGGGTCACGCAAGTTAAGTAAATTTATTGACACTCCCACCCCTAAAGGCGGTGGGATTCTTAAGAAATTACTTCCTTAATATCCCAAAGAGATAGTTGAATATCCTTTGGGTTCTTGCCCACACGCCGTTTGCCTTTTTGAGGCAGCGTATTATCTGGCAAGCGTTCATACAATTGAGCCTCTTTGAGGCTCAATTGTACTGGTTTCGACGAGTCCCGCCGTACCATTTTTGACTTAATCCTTTTCACAATATTTAGCTGATAAGTTTCGATTGCCTTAGCTTTCACATTTCTAGCAGCCTGTAAATTAGCATCATCAATATGACCACAATTAGTGCAGATAAATTTTTCACCATCACGACTAGCTGCATCAACATGATTACATTTACTGCAAGTTTGACTGGTATATTTGGGATTAACCTTGTATAACCTCTTGACTGACTTTGCCGCCAGATACTCAAGTTTTTGGGTTAAAGAATACCAACTAGCATCAGCAATAGAACGATTTAATCCTCTCTTGGCTGATTGTCCATTAGGTAAGAATCTACCTGTCTCTGATGAAACAGGTTTGCACCGCTTCATCATATTTTTGATCTGTAAATTCTCAACCGCAACAGCATCAGCTTTTTTAACTATTCTATTAGCTGCATTCCATTGATAAGCCTCACGTTTTTGCTCAATCTTATTGTGGAGTTGATTAACTCTCAATTGTGCCTTGAGTTTATTTTTACTACCTTTTTGTTTACGATTGACCCGTTTTTGTCTAACTCGCATTAAATGACGAGTCTTTTTATTGGTAGCAAACCGGGGGTTATCAACGGCACTGCCGTCTGACAGATAAACCAGTTTACCTAATCCCATATCACAGCCAGTAATAGTTTTTACATCACCATCTGCAATGATTGGAAAATCTTGTACTGATTTATCTTCAATTCTGAGAGAAACATAATAGCCATCAGCTTTTTGTCGAACTGTTACGGTTTTAATTTCAAATCCTTCTGGAATTGGCCGAGAGTTATAAAACCTCATCCACCCAATTTTAGGTAAGTAGATTCTACTGCCATTAATCTTCACCCTTCCAGGTTTATAAGAAAAGGATTTCAAATCGTGGCGACGCTTGAACTTAGGGAATCCTGCACCCTTAAAGAATTTGTTAAACGCCTCATCAACCCTAGCGGTCATTAATTGTAAAACCCCACCATCAATATCTTGATACCAGGGTCTAGCGGCTTTCAATTCTTGTAGGTTAGCATCTTGCATTAAGCTAGGATTACGCTTAGGGGATTTATCTTTTTCCCCTTCTTTCTTGGCTTTGCCTGCCCCATCTTTCCAGGGATTAGCTAACTGAGTCCCCTTCACAACTGCACAACATAAAGGTGAAGCTTGAACTTGAGTTCTTAGGTCACAATACTCGCCCATGATAAATTGCTGATGCCAACCATCAATTCTGTCTTTCAGACACCAATTGTAGGTAGATCGAACCATATCTAACCATTTTGACATCTTTTTGGATTGTGCTTGATTGGGTTTGAGTTTGTATCGGTAACTTAGAATCAATTGCCTCACCTCCTATTATTAGGATAGCCTAAAATGTAGATATTTTTAGAAACCAACAGTGATATATGCAACACAAATATAGACGTAAACATAAATCAGTAACACTTATCAGATACCATTTTGTGTGGATATCTGCAATTTGTCATTGGTCATCAATCAAAAGACTGACCGCACCTAAATGCTCCCGCTTACCCATCCCGTCCATGCGATGGGCTTGCGCTCCCTTAAAAATCTGTCATTGGTCATTGGTCATTAGTCATTAGTCATTAGTCATTAGTCATTAGTCATTAGTCATTAGTCATTGGTCATTAGTCATTCTCTCCCACTCCCCCACTCTTCCCCTTTTGACTTTTGACTTTTGACTTTTGACTTTTGACTTTTGACTTTTGACTTTTCTAGCCCCCAATCCCTTCTTTACTTTTGACTTTTGACTTTTGACTTTTGAAGCCCCTAGCCCCTAGTTCCTTCTAGACAAAGTTTTAGGGTATTGAGCAACTTCTTATCCAAGTATGGTTTAGTTAAATAGGCGATCGCTCCCAACTGTTTAGCTAGAAGACGATACCTATCGCTACTGCGGGATGTGAGCATAATGACTGGTAAGGCCCGATCGCTAAATTCTTTACGACAGCGACTGAGAAACTCAAAGCCATTCATCTGAGGCATTTCAATATCACAGATAATAGCCTTAATTTTCGGTTCTTGTCGTAATTGTTCGATCGCTTCCCAACCATTCCGAGCTTGTAGCACTTGATACCCCTCTTTGCTCAGAGTCAAAGACAGACTCTTTCTCATAGTGACAGAATCATCGATCGTCAAAACCGCAGGCATTGATGAGCTAGAAACGGATTTAAAATTGTGCGATATAGGCAGTGTCGAAACAACAGTATTTTCTACTGATTTCTGTTGCAGAAGCCACGCCGCTAGCTGTGGGCCATCGATCGCCGGAACCAGACGCCCATCACCTAGAATTGTACAACCATAGAAATAGGGCGGCGCTTTCATCGCCTCACCAAAAGGTTTGATAGCCAGAGTCTGTTCCATCAAAATTTGGTCTATTTTTAGAGCGATGACTTGCGACCTGTGGGAGATCAAAAGCAGAGGTATTTTCCCTGATTTTTGCCAAAGATAAGAGCCTCTAAGCTGGGAGTCAGCGACTGGTATTTTGGGGTAGTTATAAGAAGATAGTAGAGTAGGGGAATACACAGGAATTAAGCGTTCTTTCCACAGATAAAACTCTTGCCCTTGATGGGTTTCTATGCAATCTTCTGGGGCGGCTGCAATCGCCATCAGCGCATCCACAGGAATCGCCAATAGATTAGCGTTAACGCTGAAAATCAACAGCTTGGTAATTGTCAAAGTGAAAGGCAAACGCAGGATAAAAGTAGTTCCTTTTCCCGGTTCGGAAGTCACACCAATCGAGCCTTTTAAAGCACCAACCTGGAGTCGCGCCGCCTCTAAGCCAACGCCTCGACCCGAAAGTTCGCTCACTTGATTAGCAGTAGAAAAACCGGGAGCAAACAGATACTTATACAAGCGATTTTTAGGCAATGTAGATGCCTCAGATGGAGACAGCCAATTCATAGCGACAGCGCGGCGAGAAATTTTATTCGGGTCAATTCCTTCACCATCATCTTGCACTTCAATGTAAGTGTTATTTCCCCGATGATAAGCGCTTATAGTGATAGTACCTGTCGGTGATTTACCTTGAGCTTCCCGCACTTGGGGAGTCTCAATACCGTGGTCAAAAGCATTGCGTACTAGCTGAATTAATGGATCGTAAAGCTTTTCTAAAATTGCTTTATCTATCAGCGTAGACATTCCCATCATCTGAAGGTTAACTTGCTTATTATTTTTAGTAGCAAAGTCTCGTATCATGCGAGGAAATCGGTTTAGCAAGTTTTCCAAAGGCAGCATTCGAGCATTTACGAGATTTGTTTGTAATTGGTTGAGAGTTTGCTGCCTTTTTTTGATAATTTGTTGCACCTGCTGTTGGGTTAGTGCCATATCTTGAATAGCTTCTTGCAATTGGGCAATCTCTTCTCCTACTGTTTGTTCTAAGGGAATTGGTAATGGGTAATTAGTAATTGGTGTTTTTTCTTTTTCCTCTGCTCCTCTGGCCCTCTGCCCCTCTACCCCTCTGCTCAAATAATTGCGATTCAGCTTATTAAAGCGGTTCAATCTCTGTGCGATCGCATCAAGAATTTCTTTGTGTTGTTGATGTTGCAAAAAAAAGCTGTTCTCTTGCGTTACCAAATCACCAACTAGATTGTTGAGCAGTTCCAGGCGTTCTAAATCTACCCGCACTCCCAATTTGGGATTTTGCTCGTTTCCAGCAGGATCTTGTGTTGGTTGTGTAGTTTCCCAGACCAAATCGACTGCTGTTGGATCATAATAAACATTGGTTTTAATAGGAGGGGTAGGTTGCTCAACAACTGGGACTTTGCTCTTACCATTATGGTGAAAGCCGTTTTTATTTTTCTCTTTAAGTTCAGTTTTGATAACTGGAGATTTTATATTTGATATTTCAGCTTTAACCTTTTTAGATTCAGTTGACAATTTTAAATCTGAAATTTGAGATTTTACTTTCTTGCTGCTGTTAAAACCAGTTTCCAGATCTTCCAACAGCGATGATTCTGCGACAGAAGTCTTGGGATGCGTCAAAATTTGGCTAGATGTTTTTTCTAAATCTTCCAGCAGGGATGATGTGGGCGCTTGAGCCGAAAAAGGTTTCTGAAGTTGACTGGAAGTATTATCCAAATCTTCCAACAGCGATGAAGTTTGCATCAGCGTGCTGGATGGATTGCCATTGGTACTCTTAGCCTTTGGCTTAGGGATTTGTGCTAGATTGACTAACTGAGTGGAAGGACTTCCTCCTGTTGAGCGATCGCCCTTTAAAACAGCGGCTTGAGCTGCCCGAAAATCTGAAGCAGCGAGTTGTCCAATAGTCTTAACTTGCGACGGATTAGCTTGTAGCGCCGATATTGTGGTTTTAGCAATGGCGACAAAACCGGGCAAGTTCAAGAGTTCCCCAAAACTGACAAAAACTTCTGCCTGATCCTTTAATTGTTCGCCTAATTTTGGTGTCGGATTAGTTAAAAGAGTTTCCCACCGAGTCAGTCCCTGCGCCACCTCCTGGGTAAACAGAAACTGAGTAATATCGACATTCATTTCTACTTCAGGTATCTGTGTTTCTTCTTCCAGGCTATGACCGAGTTTAGCCTCTAACTGGGTGGAGATAAGTTTGATTTTTTGGAGTGCTAGGTCGGTTTTACATTTGCCTGTTTGAATTTGATCCATTAAAGGCGATCGCAGCGTATCGTAAGCTTGCAGAAGCAGTTCTTCCAACTCGCGATCGAATTGAACATCTTCTCTATATAAAGCTCTAAACCCATTTTCTAGCTGATGAGCTATAGTTTGAATCCCCGTTAAGCCGACACAGCCTGCTCCCCCTTTAATAGAATGGGCTGCACGCATCAGGCTGTGGATTTTATTGGTGTTATGTTCTTGCTGTAAGGTTAGCAATCCTGCTTCAATACTTTGCAAAAAGTCCAAAGTTTCTTGAACAAAAAAATGATAAATTTCGTCGTCGGTGTCGATTTCAGTTAACATCTTAGTGGGGATTGGGAATTGGGGATTGGGGATTGGGAATTGGGGATTGGGGATTGGGGATTGGGGATTGGGGATTGGGGATTGGGGATTGGGGATTGGGAATTGGGGATTGGGAATTGGTGATTCTCTCTCCCACTCCCCCACTCCCCCACTCTCCCACTCTCCCACTCCCCCACTCTCCCACTCCCCCACTCCCTTCTTTACTTTTGACTTTTCTGATGCCGAGTTCCAACTGCAAATCTAAAATCTAAGATCTGAAATTTGCAATTATTTTACTCTGAATTGTGCTACGCTCTCTTGCAACTCGTTGGCTACCCCAAGTAGCTTAGTGAAGGAATCCGCTACTGTTTGCGATTGTTCCGAGGTTTGGTTAGCGATAGTGGCTACTTCCTGTATGGTTTGGGTGAGGTCGGTGGATGTCTGCATTTGGGATGTGGCAGCTTGAGCCATATCCTCAACAAGGGTGCGAATTTGGGCGCTGACTGCGGCGATCGAAGTGAGTTTAACTCTTGTTGTTTTGACAAGGTTGGTGCCAGTACTTACCTGTTCCATTCCAGCTTCCATAGCTGTGACTACTTCGTTGGTTTCTATTTGGATTTCTTCGACAATTTGCTCGATTTCTTTGGTGGCGGCTGCTGATTGTTCTGCTATAGCACGCACTTCGTCGGCAACAACGGCAAATCCTTGGCCTTGTTTACCAGATCCTGCGGCTTCAATTGAAGCATTCAGTGCCAAAATGTTTGTCTGATTTGCCAAATCTTTAATTAGGCTGCTGACTCTAGATATTTTTTGGGAAGCTTCGCCCAGGCGTTTTACTTTCAGTGCGGTTTCTTCAACTGTTTGTTGAATAGTTAAGATGCCGTCCACTGTTTTGTTCATGGCCCGATCGCCGACTTTTAAGGTTTGATTTGCTTCCTGAACTTTGAGTGCTGCTTGTTGGGCGCTGGTGCCAACCTTCTGGATAGAATTTGCCATGACTTGAATTTGATCCAGGGTGGCTGCGATCGCTTCTGACTGCCGCCTAGCTTCATCAGAAAGTGTTTTTACATCTACTTCGCTAATTTTGGCTGTTTGCGTTACGGAACTGGCGGCTGATTGTACTTGCACAACAATATCCTGCAAGTTCTCGATCAGGGCGTTGAAAAAGTCAGCTACTGTTCCCATTTCACCAGGTGTCACCCCAGCACGAACTGTTAAGTCGCCTTGGAATGCTCCTTCTATCTGTTGGAGAAATCCTTCAATTTGGGCTTGCAGAGCTTCTTTTTCTTGGCGTTGTTCGAGGGATACTGCTTCAGCTGATTGGCGTGCTTCTTCTAACTGTTTAATAAAGCCAAGATGGTCGAGAGCATATTCAATTTGGGTGGCTAGCTGGAGGAAAAAATCAATTTCTGATTGCTGCCAGTTGCGGGTTTTGGCACATTGATGGGCTATTAGTAAACCTACCAATTGATTATCTTTCCGCATGGGTGCGACGAGGTTGGCTTTGACTTCAAATTGTTCTAGGGTGCGAATGTGACAATCGGTTAATCCCGGTTCGTTGTGAATGTCGTTGATGGCACGAACGCGCCCATTTTGGTATTGGGGAATATAACGAGCGCGAAAACAGGGGTCGTCAATTTTTTCGTCGAGAGCTTTTGTCCAACCGGGGGCTACTGATTCGGCGACAACGGTGCCACTCCAGTCTGGGTTGAAGCGATAAATGACGACGCGATCTACTTCCAGGACTTTGCGAATGCCAGTAAGAGATGAGGTTAAAAGTTCTGATGAGTCTGTGGCTTGACGAGCTTTCCAGGCAATGTCGCCTAATAAGCGTTCGCGTCTGGCGGCAGATTGGAGTTGTTGGATGAAGCCTACATGATCGAAGGCGTATTCTATTTGAGAAGCTAATTGTAAGAAGAAATCGATTTCTGGTTGCTGCCAGTTGCGCGTTGTAGAACATTGGTGGGCTATTAGTAAGCCTACCAATTGATTGTCTTTTCGCATGGGTGCGACGAGGTTGGCTTTGACTTCAAATTGTTCTAAGGTGCGAATGTGGCAATCGGTTAATCCGGGTTCGTTATTAATGTCGTTGATGGCACGAACGCGCCCATTTTGATACTGAGGAATATAACGAGCGCGAAAACAGGGGTCGTCAATTTTTTCGTCGAGGGCTTTTGTCCAACCGGGGGCTACTGATTCGGCGACAACGGTGCCACTCCAGTCTGGGTTGAAGCGATAAATTACGACGCGATCGACATTTAGAACTCGTCGAATTCCTGCTAGAACTCTGTTGGTAAGGTCTTGCGGATCTGTTCCTTGACGGGCTCTCCAGGCTATGTCGCCTATTAATCTATCTCGTCTGGCGGCGGCTTCTTTTTCTGCTAAGAGGGTTTGCAGTCGATCGGCTAGCTGGTTTATATTAGTCCCTAAGATGCCTAGTTCGTCTTTAGTTTCTAGCTGAATGCGGGTATCGAGTTTACCTTGCCCCATTTGTTTAACGGTGGCGGCGGCGATCAGGATGGGACGAATGGCCCGGTTGGTGAGGAAGATTGCGATCGCACTTGCTATTACTACAGATACGCCTGTGCCAATTATTACACCAGCTAATTTGTCGGCGAAATAATAGCTGGTTGTACCAATTATGAATACAGGTAGGGTGCTGATGGCGATCGCGCTTATTGTTGCTTTATCTTTCAAGCTCAGTCCCCTCCACCACCCGGTTTCGAGTTCCACCGCTAGGGTGTCAATTGGCTTGTTAATCGAGCTTGACGCGATCGTAGTTGGCAAATACTCTGGTGATTCCGCTGATGTTATTACACTGGTTTCAGCGTTTTGTCCAACTGGTAGAATTTGGGAGTAAGAGGTAGAAGGAATCCTATTGGCTTGCTCTTGAGAATTGTTAGTGCTGTTTGAAGTAGAAGTTTCGCTAGATGTTTGAGTCATATTAAAATCCTTGTTAACGTTTGCGATCGGCGATCGGAAATTGGTGATTGGCGATCTTTAATTGTTGACTGTTAACTGCAATTCTCGACTACCAGCTTAAAGCGGGACAGTGGAACCCCACCCCCAACCCCTCCCCGTCAACGGGGAGGGGAGAAATACTCCCCCCCCTCTCCGAGATCGGAGAGGGGGGTTGGGGGGGTGAGGTTTTGCGGGTTTTTCGGAGTTGTTCTGCTTTTCTTCATAATAAGAACATTTTTATTTCTTTTTCTCCTCTGCCCCTCTGCCCCTCTGCTCCTCTGACCCTAGCCCCTAGCCCCTAGCCCCTAGCCCCTAGCCCCTAGCCAACAACTCCACAATGACATCTGCATCTAAAACCAGCAACTTTCTGTCATCAGAATTCATTATCTGGCCTTTTAGGCACAAGCTCAGCACCTGCATCTGCGGCAGTGCGATCGTTGGAGGTGGCTGGATTTGAGATTGGTCACAACCCATCAGATGTCCCACTTTATTAACTGCTAGACCCAAAACCTTACTTTTGCTACGAACCACCAGAACGGTATGTTTTAGATGATAAAAATCCTCGGCAAATAGGGCACCGAGTCCTAATAGATAAGCTAGATCGACAAGCCATAAAACCTGCCCTCGCCAGTTACAGACACCCATAACAGCTGGCGGCATATCAGCGATGGGAATAATATGACTGGGATCTAAATTCAACACTTCAGCCAGCCGCTCCGTGGGCAACATAGCTTGATTTTCAGGTGTGAGGGAAAAGGTCAAGAATTGCACGAGGTTTTTTTTAATTTTGAATTAAGCGTTTCACTGTTTGCAGGAGTTCTTCTGGGTCTAAGGGTTTGGTCAAATAAGCAGAAGCTCCCTGCTTTAAACCCCAATCTCGATCTATTTTTCCACTTTTGCTAGAACAAATTATAATCGGGATATTGCTAGTTTTTTCTTCACTCTTAAGCTTTCTACAAAATCCAAAACCACTTTCTCCTGGTAAAACAATATCTAGTACAATAGCATCAATTGTTTTCTGTAGAACTATTACTTTTGCCGCTTCAGCAGTGTTCACTGTAATAGTATTTAATCCTTCTCCTCGAAGAGACTTTGAAATGAATTGCGCTTCAGTGATGCTATCTTCTACAACCAAAATTGTTGCCATATATTTCTCTTTATTCTTTAAAAATCTAGCCTTAGTCTCAAAACCACAACCCAAGTCAAATCAATGAACCAACTGAGTTCAATATATTATAACTTTTGACTTATAGACAGGTGTTTGTGAATTATTTGTAAAACTTTTTCACGCTCTGGAGGTTTACTTAAAAAATCAGAAGCTCCTGTCAATTTGGCCTGACCGCGATTGACAATGCTATCCCGACTGGTGAGTATAATAATTGGGGTATTTTGAAACATCGGTGTTTTACGCAAAAAGGTACAAATGCTATGACCGCTAGCATCGGGCATCAGCAGGTCGAGAAAAATTAAGTCTGGCTTGTGCTTGACAAGATCGGACATTTGTCGTAGTGGTTCAGTTATTTTCAGCAGTCGGTATCCAGCTGGTATGAGGATTTTTTCTAAGGTTTGACCAACAACGGGGCTATCATCAATACAGGCAATCAAAGGCTGCTTTCCTGACGCGGGTTGCAACTTCTCCACATTTGAGGAAGCTTTTGAGGAAGCCGGTGATTTTTTAAGAAAGGGCGAGGAGAAATCCGAGACTTCTTTTAGTTCTACAGCGTCTCGGCGAATCAGGGGAAGCAAGGAGAGAGTCACTGTTGTCAGGGAACGCTTCAGCTGGTGAGCAATATCCCAAATGGTGTTGTCACCGTTGAGTAATTTTTCTAGACTCCAATTTTGCTCTTGAGGAGGCTGTTTCCAAACGGGTGCCTGTTCGGGTAAAATATTGACGAAACCTGCATTTTGCCATTGTTGCCACAGTTGTTCAACTTTTTTAATAATTTGCTCGATATCTGCTGAGGACAAAGGCAAGGATAAAAAGATTTCACTGTTAGATTTTTTGGCGGGAGACCAACGGCTGCTCGTAACCGAATGGCTTGCCAGAAAAAATAAAACTTCCTGTGTTGTGGTGCGAATGACTGCTTTGGCTTGAGTTACGCTTAGCTGCTTTTGCGTGACGCCAAGGTTTAGCAGATGGTATTCCCAGGGTTCATTATCAAGAGAAGCTCCTTGAGGTACGAAGTCAGGGCAATGTTGCCTTAAGGCTCTTTGCCAGCGTCGCCAGCGGTGGAAACCAACTGTGGCATAGAGGAGGTGACCGTGGTAAAAGTATACCCTGCATTGGCCTTCTGGCAAGGTGTCGCTTTGCAATGTATCGCTGAAGAAGAGAAGCCATTCTCCGGTTGCTCGTTTCTGGCTCAGCAATAATATGTTCTGCGCCAGCTTAGACAATGTAGACATATTCAGTGGCTATTATGTAGGCGGGGGCAAGTTTACAGCGGTTTTTGAGTCAGTGAGGTACAGCATTTGGAAGAATGGGGGGTGGGCTAAAAATTGTGTACCTCATCCAAGGGCAAACCGCTATATCTAAGGTGAACGTAAGTCTTCTATCCTTTGTAATATAGTGCTTTTTTCTGGTAAAGCGCATGATAACTTTCTTAAAGTCTATAAATATTTTATATCAGTAAAATCACACAAATTTGAACATGACTCAAATTCCCAGTACTTAGAATAGTTTTGTGCATTTTATACTTGAAAAACAGTTGTTATGGCTTGATTTACGGTAAACTCAATATTTTGGTACAAATCAAGGTAATAATATAGGACTTAAAAAATATGATGCACAGCTTTATTCCGCCGACGCGCTTTTTCCCTTATCTGAGCTGGACAGATATCCAAGCTATGCCGGATAAGCCAAATGTAGTGCTAATTTTACCTGTGGGTGCGATCGAACAGCATGGCCCCCATCTACCCCTGATTGTGGATGCGGCGATCGGTGAAGGGGTACTGGGTAAAGCCTTGTCAAAGCTGGAACCAGATATCCCCGCTTACGCCCTACCGTCGCTGTATTACGGCAAATCGAACGAACACTGGCATTTCCCCGGTACAATTACCCTCAGCGCTCAAACTCTGTTGTCAACCATTACCGAAATTGCCGAAAGTCTTTACCGGGCTGGTTTTCGGAAATTGGTCTTGATGAATTCCCACGGCGGTCAGCCCCAGGTGATGGAAATTGCGGCGCGGGATCTTCGTGTAAAGTATGAGGATTTGATGGTTTTCCCATTGTTTACGTGGCGGGTGCCGCATATTACCAAGGAATTACTGACGCCAAAGGAGTCACAGCTAGGTATTCATGCGGGTGATGCGGAAACCAGTTTGATGCTGTCGATTTTGCCCGACCAGGTGAAGATGGATGCAGCTGTGGCGGAGTATCCCGATTTGCCAAAGGATAATCTTTTGACTATGGACGGTAGGTTGCAATTTGGCTGGGTAACGCGAGATTTGAGCCAAAGCGGTGTGGTAGGCGATGCGACTGTGGCGACGAAGGAAAAAGGCGATCGCATCCTGGAATCGCTTTCTGATGGCTGGGTACAGATGATTAAAGATGTTTACGCTTTTCGTCTACCCGGTTTTTGATGTCGATCTGAATCAAACGCCCGCAGGCTGGAAGCCTGGGGCTACACATACCAAGCCCACCTTCGTGGGCTTTCATTCTTATAGCCTGCGAAGGCAGGCTTTGTTTGTATAGCCCCACCCTTCAGGGTGAGAATCAAACGCCCGCAGGCTGGAAGCCTGGGGCTACACATACCAAGCCCACCTTCGTGGGCTTTCATTCTTATAGCCTGCGAAGGCAGGCTTTGTTTGTATAGCCCCACCCTTCAGGGTGAGAATCAAACGCCCGCAGGCTGGAAGCCTGGGGCTACACATACCAAGCCCACCTTCGTGGGCTTTCATTCTTATAGCCTGCGAAGGCAGGCTTTGTTTGTATAGCCCCACCCTTCAGGGTGAGGGTATTTTTGAAAAACGCTGTATTATTGTTCATCGAAATTCATAGATTTTCTCATAGCAATAGCACTTTTGATTTGCTCCAAGATACTTGAAGTATCAGTGATTAACTCCTGTTCGGTAAAGTGCAAAGTAACAAATCCTTTCATCGTTTGTTGGATTAATTTACATTTAAATTTAAGCTCATCAGAACTATCCCATTTCTCACCCCTCAGATAATTCTCATCTCTACAATAAACAATAATGTTGTAAGGTTCAAACTGTAAGATTGAGCAACTTGCCAAGTTATTTTTAGGCGTATATTTTCCAATCTGCGGCGGAGGAAAATTTTGCCGTTCCATAGATTTTAAAAGATTGATAACTAGAGGAGAACTTTCTGATGGTAATGTAAAGTTTTGCCATAATTCTCCATATTCTGAACTTGTGATTGGCTGGCTGATATTATCCTGCACCACAGGCAAATTACTATTCCTTGTATCTAATCTTACAGACTCCGATATATCGGGAGTTATAAATGTCTTATAGGGAATTGTATTACTATCCCTATCTATACCTTCTCTGCTCTCAAACTTGGGCACGATAAAATTACTAATTGATTCTTCTATCGCGGTAAATCTTTCAAAAAAAACTTGACTTCTAGGAGTTATTTCTTGAAACATCTCCTTGATCTGCTTAAAATTTTCCTTGAGTTGTCCTAAAGCTCCTAAATGATTTTCGTAAGCAGAAATCTTATCTTTTAATATCTGAATTTCCTGTTCGTATCTTAACTGATTGGATTCAAATTTCTGCCGGATATTTTTAGCATCCTCTCTAGCAATTTCAGCTTCCGTACTAAGTCTTACTTTTTCATCATCCCCATAGGGAACCGGGTCAATACCATAAACGCTTACTATTTGCAAATTTCGCCATCCAGAACTAGCCAACTTTCCAACAGCAGTCATACCTTTGGTTAAATAAAGGATAAACGTTGAGAAAGAAGCTCCGATCGTAAAAGAGGTAGCTAAATTCAAGAGCAAGCTAAAGTCTCTTGACTGATTACTTTCCAAAAAAGCTAGAGAAGTCAGTAGGAGATCTGCTATAAATACTATCCAGATGGGCGAAAACTTTTTACCTATAAAAGGTAAAAATAATTTCAACTTCTCGTTCAGAATATTTGACTCATCTATCAAAACAGTTATGGGTAGAGTTGCTGTAGCAATAAAACCGAGTAAGTTGTTAGTAGGAATTCCGAAGACCTTGGCTCTATCTGGTATATTGAATGTAGTTTTAAAGAAATTATCCAGAATAGCAAACTGAGCGAAACCGAAGAATATTAGCACCACAAATACTACACAAAGTAAGATTAGCCACAATCTAGTTTCATCGTGGTATTTCTTTTCAAGCCTTGGTATCCTAGAAATAGGTTGGCTCTCTTTACTCATAAATAAAACATCAATGGTTACAGCTTGACAGTTAAGTAGGAGTGAATTCAATACCCACCCTTACTTGTCAGGATCGGTATTACACTTATTGGGAGCGATCGGATCGGCTAGATCTTGAGGAACGGAGCAGTAACCCGATTGTGGGCTAGCTTGGTATCCTTGGGCGTCTAGCTGAACTATGTTCGGTTCAAGCTCTCTATTGTAGTGTACTCCTCCCATCTTGTCTATATCATTAAGCTCATTAGCAACGCTAGGAGAAACTTCTTTACCAGGGTAAAAAATGTCACTTCCTTCAGGACTGTCGTCTTCAACTGACCTCAAAACTTCAACCAATTCTGGATAATTTGAGAAAGCCCATTTATAAAATCCTCCAACCCGATTCCAGGTATAAGGTTTAACCAATATTTTAGGATTTTTTTCGATTACTTCAAAGGGAATTGAAACGATAAAAATAATTTTTTCTAGTTCTGGTGAATAAATATCTAAGTTTTTTTCCATACTTAAATTTAGTACTTGTTTTTGGTCTTCAATGCTCCATTTCCAAGCTAAACAGGAATCGTATTTCGTATAGAACCACTGCCCTGCTATCCGATCTATACGTCCGATAAAAAATCTGTTACTTTTATTGGAAATTGTAACTATTGTGGTGATCTTTGGAGCTGACTGATTTCCTTTTAAGGTGATGGGTTCTCCGGTTTCGGTTTTGAGATTATCGGGAACTGCTAAAACTATTTTTTGAGGCGAACAAGCTCGCTCGCTAAAAAATTTATTATAAATACGCTTCTTTGATTGCACGCTAATGGCTTCACCACTTGTTGTTTGGAGTTCGCAAGAATGACTGCGTAATTTAAATCCTAAAAAAATTAAGCTGAAAAATACTATAATTGCTAGGATTCTGGATAAACTTTTCATGGTTAGACTTAGCGATGCGATCGCTCTTTGCATTGCCTCTATGGTAGCGCGAACCGCTATGTAAAACCTACCCAAATCTACTCATGTAGTCTTGAAGAGGTATTTCCTCGTTTCCAGGTTGAACCTGGAAACGCTCTGTTTGGAGGCTCTGCCGACCGGGAGACGGTCGGCAGAGCCTCCAAACAGAGCGTTACTAACGTAAGTTGCTAGTTATATCATTAAGGCTAGTAGCAGCAGGTACGTTGTTGCGCTTTAGCGCTCTTAGAGCGCTAAAGCGCAACAACGTACCCATTATACCCAGGATATCTACTTTCAAGACCCGGTTAGCAAATTCAAAGGCAAAATCAATTACCGGATTATTTTTTGGACTCTGCGATTTCACGGCCAGCTATTTTTTACTGAAATATACTTCTATCTTCATGATGTGGAGCGGACAGATGAGAACACCATTTTAGCAAATTGGACTGTTCGCGGTGTCTTGCGCGTTCCCTGGAAAGCTCGCGTGTTCTTCAATGGCTACTCTACTTACAAACTCAACAAAGAGGGTTTGATTTACGAGCATATTGACACCTGGGATCGCTCTGGTGGCGAGATTTTGAAGCAGTTTATCCGCAAAGGAGGGAAAGGCTAGCCGATTGCGGATGATGCTGTCAAATTGGGCTACTACAGAAAATATCAGATCGGGAACTTTAACCGGCGAGAAACTCTCGCATATACTGATTTACCAAATGTGGCCGTTCCTGCTGTACCCAGTGACTGCAATTGGGGATGTACTCGATCCGAAAGTCTCTCACATAAGCTTCTGTGCCGTAGGTGAGTTCCTTGCCAAGAGCTGTATCGTTTTCTCCCCAAATCATCAGTGTGGGAACTTCCAGAACGCTCCAATCTCGATTTAGTAGTTTCTGCTGGAAAATATTGCGGTAATAGTTCAACGCGGCAGTAATAGCACCCGGTTTTGCGGCTGCTTGCTTGTAAGCTTCAATATCCGCCTGCGTAAAGGCGTTTTTGTCAACAGCCATACCAGTAAAAACAGTTTCAATAGCTCGGTAATGCGATCGCGCTAAGAATAATTCCGGTAGCACTGGTAGCTGAAAAAAGAATATATAATAACTGCGTCGCAACTGCTGTAGAGTGCGTAAACCATCGGCAAATTTGGCTGGGTGAGGTAGGTTCATCACAATCAATCGCTCTACCATTTCGGGATGGGCGTAGGCAAAATTCCAGGCGATCGCACCACCCCAGTCATGACCCACAAGAACGCATTTTTCGTAACCCAGTCCTTTAATTACCCCCTCAACATCTTTGATGAATTCATCCATCACATAAGCCGATCGATCTGGCGGCTTATCGCTGTCGTTGTAGCCACGCAAATCAAGGGCGACAACCTTAAAATCCTTGGCAAACTCCGGTATCTGATGCCGCCACGAGTACCAAAACTCAGGAAATCCGTGCAGCATTACCATCAGGGGGCCATCTCCCTGAGTTACGTAGTGCAGCTTTATCCCGTTGCTGATGATGCGATCGTGTTTCCAGGTAGCCTCTGTCACAAACATTTATGTTTCCTCAGTTGTTTTGGTTATATTAACAACTTCGATCATCCAAACATCCCCCACGAAAGGGGGATTTAGCGTGAATAAAAATTGCTAACTATACCGTGAATAGATTTAATCAACCAATCACTAATGACTAATCACCAATGACCAATGACTAATCACAATTTTTTATTTATCGCCAATATCGCTGACCTTGCCAAAAGATACCAATAGGAATACCCATCAACTGAGTGCCTTGCAAATCTACCAGAACAGCTGGTAAAGGTAACAGTAACTTCAAACTTAAAACTAAAGCTAAACACGGAACTAGCGCCCACAAGACATTACCGTTGATTCTCACTTGTGGATAGAACCGCTCAAGTAAGTAAACCGCCATCACCCCTACGCTAGCTGCTACGATAAAAATCATCAATACACCTAAAGGGGGTGCATATAGAATAGATAGAACAACACCGATTATCGAAGAGTATCTCAGCCCTAAATTTAGGAATAATTCTAGGATAGCAACAATAAGAGTGGTGAGGGCAGAAACTTGGAATAGGGATAGCCAAGGTAGATATTTCAAGCTGTTTAGAGGATCTGACATATAGCAAACAACTCCTAGATTGCTTTAATTATATCCTGACTGGCAACCAGTAGCTCTAAGTAGATGAGTATAATTAAACGTAAAACTGCCGAGCCCTTAGAAACCGGGTTTCTGGGTGTTCATAAAAATGGACGCGCTGGTTGGGTTGAGTGAAGCGAAACCCAACCTACAAAGAAATGGCGAAGGTATTGATAAGGTAACTTCATTCTTCCGACTCCTTTTCTTGAAGTGATTTTAACTAAGGATAGGCTAGTCTTCATGAAGAGTTCATAAAATTTTAACTTCTGTCCTTTCTGTAATCTTACTAGCTAGCGCCTCAAAATCTTGGTAAACATTTTTAACAGCAGAAGTGTGGGCACCAATAGCACCATCAGCAGGTTTCAAGTGAAACATAGGTTTGCGTGCTTCCTGAGCCATCGGCATTAAGCTTTGGTAATTTTTGATTAAAGCTAAACAATGAAAATCATCTCCAACAGAGATATTATTTTCTCCTGGCTGATTCAACACAGCTTCTCGGTATACAGTCGGAATGCGATCGATCCAACGATTGTATGCCTTTACTGGACGATCTAGCCTTACTGAATGTTGCAAAACTACGTAGCCAATGGGTTGCATACGACCCTTTGGCAACTCCAGATCGTCAGCAGGGTTGCGAGTCAGTCGATCTTTCCAATTTTCTCGCCAACGTCGTAAAGTAGGGCCGAGATTGCGTAAACCTTGCAATGAAAATAAATCTGGTGAAAGCGGAACAACAACATAATCTGCTGCGATTAGTGCAGCACGATTAATCGCTCCTAAATTTGGCCCTAAATCCATTAAAATAACATCTGCTTTGTGTATGATAGCTGTCTTCTGCATCATTCTCCAAAAAGCAGATATGACACGGAAAGCACGCTCATCGCCATCCATACACTTAGGCCATACTTCTGAAAGCTGATCCTCAAAACCTGAAAGCGATAAATCTCCTACCAAAAGTGCTAATTTTCCGCCCCTTAATGACAGTTGAGATTCGACATATTCCAAATGTGGATCGGCAATATCACCAATAGCTCTAATCAGGGGCTGTACGCAACCAAACACGGTTTTTGGGTGATTTCCATCAGGCCAGAGTTCTTCCAAGCGATCCGCGTCAATAAATGCAGATGTGAGGTTTGCTTGGGGGTCTAAATCGGCTGCTACTACCCGAAAACCCAAATCGCTATACATCCACGCCAAGTGATAAACTAAAGAGGTTTTACCAACTCCTCCTTTGTTATTAAAAAAAGCAATGATGGTAGTATTCATAGTTTTTTCTTAAGTGTAACCAGCACATGAGCATCTTCCACAATAAATTCTAGTGGTGGGTTGCGGTTATTCTGAAGTTGCTGTCGCGCAAGTTGGATTCCTACCCCAAATCTCTGAACATAGCCCAGATTTTTCATTGCTTCTGCTAAATGCGGGTTTCGATAGTCTGTTACACCCGGTTGTCCGAAGTTTTGTCGATTCACCTGACCGAAAGGCCCACCTGGATTTTGAATTTCGATGCGGTCATTAAACCAGGTAATCCGCACTGGCGCATAAGTACTTTCATAATTACGGTGCATAATAGCATTTCTTGCCAGTTGTTGCAGGGCAACAATGGGGTAATCAGGCTGCTTAATCTCAACTGGCTGGGCAGTAATATCTGTAGCAACTGAAATATTAACTTGAAAAGTTTCGTCCAACATCCGAAGTAGATCGGTAAGAGGCCCGCCGATTTCTTTCTGATCTTTTATGGGATCGGTTAATTCTGTTCCCTCAATGCGAAGAAATTGAACATAAGCACCAGGAACGAATTGCCTGGGGTCATTACCTACCACCAATATTCCCAAAATAGTTGGTTTTGGTTGCGGTTCAACTGTAGCAAACCTCATGGATGTGAGTTGTTGTTCAACAGAACGTTGATTCTCTTCAATAATTTCAATAGCTAAAGACGAAGGCAGATAAACTCGACGGAATAAATCTAAATCAAGGTCATCCAGGCTAGCGGATGCTAAAGGTCGAAGATCGAAAGGTAAATCCTTTGACCGTCTTTTTTCAGATAGACGACGTTCTTCCTCTGGTGTAGCGGTTGCTCTGCGGGGGCCTACGCGCACCCAAACACGCCCGTTAAAACGCACGGGCGGGGCATCAGATGGTTCCACAATGACAACTGCTAGTTCGCATCCGCTGATAGTTCGCTTCTGGACAATTATTGATGGGAAAGGCAAGATGTTTCCATCAGAGCGCATATCCGAGAGTGTCAGTAAAAGCTGATCGGTAATTGGCAGGTTGGCACAGCTTCCGTTATCGTTAGCACCAATCAAAAGGACTCCTGATTTTTGATGGTTTGGCAGGTCGTTAGCAAATGCACAAATGGCCTGACGAATCACACCTCTGTCAGATATGGATGCCTTGCGTTCTACCCGATCGGATTCAAGGTCGTTTAGGAGAATTTCTAACTCCGAATCGTTCATTTGCCTGTCCTACTCAAAACTTATTTGCCTCTCTATATAGTTTTCATAATACTTGTCTTTGGTGGATGTTGCTGCAACACCTGCCTTAAGTATACCCATTAGCGATCGCGTCCCAACACTCTCATACCCAAAAAGGGAGCGCTAAGTCTTTTGATGTGCGAGCGCACTCCCAACCTTGCACATACCCAAAGTGCGATCGCGTTTGTCTACTGATGCACGAATCCCACTCCCAAACTCCCATATAGCCAAAGTGCGATCGCGCCAAACCTATACTATCTGATTAACCAATTCCTGATACACTTTTGTACAAGCTGTTTCTAGGATAGTCCGAACTTCAGCATCGTCTTTACAGATCTTGCCCAAATGATACTGCTTCAAATCGGAGAATCCATATTCAGCAAGCTTAGAACAAATTTCTGCTGGTTCCGCAGATACTCCAAAAAACTTTTTCATTCCTAAGCTAAATTCCACAACTAGCTTTTCATACTCTTGAAGAAATGAAGGAGTTATTGGAGTTTTTTCCTTAGCAATTTTTTCCATATTGTTAAATAGCCAAGCAGTCAACGCTCCTAATTGACTATTTTCTAAAAGCTGGCAAAGTTCTTGCTTAAAATATTCAATGTTAGGCGGATAATGTTGAATTTCTAATCTGGTAACAGAAGGTAATTCAGAGTTAAATTCTACAAAGCAGGGATGCAACTTTTTAGAGCGAAATGTGTTTTCAAAAACGTAAAGGATACCGTCTGAACCGCGATAGCCTTCAGCAATTATAACTGCCCTTTTAATTCGCCCAAGAATAGTTACTACTCCCATTACCTTCTCTAGTGAACGACACCAGTAAATCTCTACCGAATTATGATGCACGCCCAATTTAGGTAGTGCTTTCTTAGCCCAAGAAGAGTGCTGCTCCACTACAACCGCAAATTCCTCCCAACTTCCTTTATCATATCGAGCAAACTCTCTAACTTTACTTGTTATATCGTCACATAGCCAGTGTGGGCTATAAAATCCAAGGCATTTCAATAGCGTATGTGCTGCGGAGCGATACTGTTGCTGTAGATTTAGCTTGCATGAGTATTTTAGAGGCCCTATATCTATATGATTAGACTTAGCTTCTTTGATTATCTGCCATATCTCTTGCTCTTCTTCTTCTGTTAGCGGACGACCTAAATCAGCTTCTTGTTTATCTTTCAGATCTTCATATACTTTCTTTTTAGAAATATAAGAAGGATAAAACTCAACAGAGCCGTCAGGTAAAAATTTTATCGGCTCTTTTGGTTTTGGTTTTGCATATTCTTTGAGGTTGAAGTCACCCTCTGTCTGGATTTCTGGTACTTTCTTATGACGCTCACCTTTAAACGCCCAAGCATTCATTATATGATTCGTGTATATAGAAAAGGTAGAGTCTATTTTGGAGAACGCACTATTACAGCTATCACAAATAAGTCTAGATGTTTTTTGTGAACCACCCCAGCATGAATTGAATATATGTTCCTTGCTTTTGGCTGGAAGGGAACCGCCGCAATAAAAGCATTTTTTTAATTCTGAAACTCGGATATTTGGTTTTCCCAAATGAGTGAACATAAGATTTATCGGATGTACTTGTTTTTACAGGGATACGTGAATACATACCGACTAAAGTTGCAGATACCCGGATTCTTTGGTAGGTATTTTTGCCAAACGGAGATGCTGAAGATTTGTCTTGATATTCACCTCAGACTATACAAGATATAGGTGGATGCTGCAACAACACTTGCCTCAAATATTCCCCAGTATAAGACCGATCGCACTTCGCCACCTCCTCCGGCGTCCCCACTGCAATAATCTCTCCTCCCTTATCGCCACCTTCTGGCCCCAAATCGATCACCCAATCGGCAGATCGAATCACATCTAAATTATGCTCGATCGCTAACACCGAATTTCCCTTATCCACCAACCTTTGCAACACATCCAACAATTTGTGAACGTCATAAAACGATAAACCAGTTGTCGGTTCATCTATTAAATAGATGGTTTTTCCGGTAGCGCGACGGGATAATTCGGTTGCTAATTTCACTCGTTGCGCTTCACCGCCGGAAAGGGTGGGTGCAGATTGTCCTAAACGGATATATCCTAATCCAACATCGACTAATGTTTGCAAGCGACTAACCGCTTTGGGAATATTTTGGAATACTTCCAAAGCTTCCTCAATTGTCATGTTCAAAACATCAGCGATCGATTTTCCTTTGTATTTCACTTGCAGCGTTTCTCGATTATAGCGATCGCCTTTGCAAACTTCGCATTGCACGTACACATCTGGCAGAAAATTCATCTCGATGATATTCACTCCCTGACCGCCGCAAGCTTCGCATCTTCCCCCTTTCACGTTGAAGGAAAATTGACCGGGTTTGTAACCTCTGGCTTTTGCTTCGATCGTTTGGGAAAAGATATCGCGAATCGCATCAAATACTCCCGTATAAGTGGCGGGATTGGAACGCGGAGTGCGTCCAATTGGCGATTGATCGATCACAATTGCTTTATCGATCGCATCCAATCCTTCCATTCCTTCCATCTCTTTCGGAAAAGGTACTTTCCGAAAGAGATGATGTTGCAAAGCTGGATAAAGTAATTCGTTAATTAGGGTAGATTTTCCCGACCCCGAAACCCCAGTTACGCAGACAAGTTTTCCGAGAGGAATTTCCACATCTATATATTTAAGATTATTTCGATTTGCGTTTTTAATTAAAAGCGATCGCCCATTTCCCGTTCTCCTTTCCGCAGGCGTTTCAATTACTCGTTTTCCCGATAAGTAAGCACCAGTTAAAGATGCTTCTGCTGCCAATAATTTCTCTAAGTTTCCTTGCGCGACAATTTCGCCGCCGTGAATACCAGCTAGAGGGCCGATATCTACTATATGATCTGCCGTGCGAATCGTTTCTTCATCGTGTTCGACGACAATTAAAGTATTTCCCAAATCCCGAAGTTTGGTTAAAGTTTTCAACAATCGACTGTTATCTCTTTGATGCAATCCGATACTTGGTTCATCTAAAACGTAGAGAACACCTGTTAATCCCGATCCGATTTGGGTGGCGAGACGAATCCGTTGCGCTTCTCCTCCCGAAAGTGTCATTGCTGGACGGTCGATGGTGAGATAATCTAACCCAACATCGAGGAGAAATTGCAATCGCGCTTTGATTTCTCTGAGTACCAAGTCGCCTATTTGCGCTTGCCGATCGCTTAACTTTAAATTATTTACCCGTTCCTTACATTCCGCGATCGAAACTCCCGTTAAATCTAATATTCGATATTGTCCTAACCTCACCGATAGCGCTTCTGGTTTCAACCTTTTACCCTGACAAACTTCGCAAGGTCGATCGATTAAATACTGTTCCAACTTCTGCTTTTGCAATTCGGAAGCGCTATCATCATAATACCTTTGCAGCATCGGAATTACGCCGTTAAACTTTCGATAATCGTTGCGTTCTTTGATAAAAATCGGTTGTTCGGAACCGTACAAAATTATCTGTTGTTGTTCTGCTGTTAACTGATACCAAGGTTCGTGCAAATGAAAACCATGCGCTTGTCCGACACTATAAAGTAATCCCGTGTAATAGGAATTTTCCTTATCCACCCAAGGCGCGATCGCATCTCCTACTGCTGCTTTCGGATCGGGTACTACCAAATCTGGCGAAAATGTTCGCAAACTACCCAATCCGTGACAGTTTGGACAAGCGCCATAAGGCGAATTGAAAGAAAACAAACGCGGTGATAATTCTTCCATTACCGCGCCATGTTCGGGACAAGCAAAGTTCTCTGAAAATATCAATTCTTGGGGTAATTCTTCATAGCTATTGACATCGTTTTCCCCATGAGTTAATATATACTTAGTGTCTGGTCGCGACGCGCTTATTTTGTCAAATGTATGATTTAATACCTCAATAACGGCAATTCCAGTGGAATGACGTAGGCAAGTGCTGAGGGAATCGACTAAACGCTCCTGAATATTGGGCTTTTTAACGAGACGGTCAACAACGATATCTATATTATGTGTATAATTTTTATCTAACTCGATGTTTTCATCAAGCTGTCGAACCTCTCCATTTACCCGAACGCGCACGAATCCTTCCGAGACGAGAGAGGAAAGTAGCTTACGGTGAGTACCCTTTTTCCCGCGCACTACGGGGGCAAGGATTTGGAAGCGCGTACCGTCGGGAAGTGCTAAAATGCGATCGCACATCTCGTCGATCGTCTGAGGCGCAATCGAGCGATCGCAATGGGGACAATGAGGTTCGCCAGCGCGTCCGAACAGCAATCGCAGATAATCATAAATTTCCGTCACCGTTCCCACCGTCGAACGCGGGTTATGGGAAGTCGATTTTTGGTCAATGGAGATTGCAGGACTCAGACCTTCGATCGCATCCACATCCGGCTTATCCAATTGTCCGAGAAATTGTCTGGCGTAGGCGCTGAGGGATTCCACGTAGCGACGCTGCCCTTCCGCGAAGATGGTATCGAAAGCGAGAGAAGACTTACCGGAACCGGAGACGCCAGTGAAAACGATTAAGCGATCGCGCGGCAATTCCAAATCGATATTCTTCAGGTTATGCTGCCTAGCACCCCGAATCCGAATCGAATTCTGGCTATTGTGATTTACCCCTGTGGGAAGATGACCGTTTGGGGAATTGACAGCGTGGGACATGAGAGATAGAGTGCGATCGTGCTTGACTATTTTAGCGCTGTGGGGATTTTCGGGTGGAGTGCGTTGGCGTAGCCTCCTGTAGGCATATCAGATTTGAGAAAGCGGGTTTTTGAAGGGAAAATCTCACAACTTAGCGGAAACTTATTCTGTAATCACGCGCTTGCCCCAGACTAGACACTGACAAAGTAGATCGCCTATAATGTGCTGGTGGCGACCTCCTCCAACCGTCAATACTTAACTTAAATGGAAACTAACGAAAAATCTGCTAATTCTCAATTCTCTGCTGGTGCTGGTTTTCAAGCCAATGGAGATGCTCGGTTCGTATCGCAAAATGTTAGAGATATAGGTTCTCAGTTCAAAGCAAAAATGTCTCGGACGGCGAATTCCTCAGCCCCTTCGAGAGAGGGATTTGCTTTTGAGTACCTTGACGCGATGGATCAGCAGATCGACTTAGGAGGCAGATATAAGGTTGACGTTCCTGATATTAACGGCAAGAACTCATCTGATATTCTAATTAAGTCCAGAACTTCCGGCGATGTAATCAAAGAACAACAGCTAAAACTTAATTCGCGTCCAGCAGATAACGCTGCTAAAAGTGGAGCCTACGGGAAACAGGAGATTAGAACTCCCAAGGGACAAACCCGAAAACCAACAAATTATAAGGTCAAAGAATCAAATATTTCCAATTCTGAAGTTAGTAAAGGAGCGAAGCATCCTAATCAGGCAACTAGCAACTATCAGTTTAAGGCTGCAATGGCTGAAATTAGTAACGCTGCTGCTACAGGTGCAATCACTGGCGCTGTTGCTGCCACGCTGATTTCTGGTCTAGCACATTTTCTGGCGGTTGAGCGTGGTGAAATGGAAATCGATCGTGCGATCGCAGCAGTTTTCCTAAATGCTGTTGAAGGCGCTACTATAGGCGCGGTGAGTAGTGGATTATTTGCAGCTATTCCTGCATTCATTCCTGCTTTAGTTCCTATTTTAAATATCATTTCTGTGCCTCTTTTAACTGTTGGTGCATTCCAACTCGTTAATCAGGTAGGTCAAATTCTCGATCGTCATACATTTGCCAAACGTAATGCACTGCTTGAAGAAGTGCATCGACAAGACGCTAAGTTCTTTGAGAGTTTTGACAAGCAAGTTATGGCATACCTCCAAAGTTAGCTTTCTGTTTTAGTTCTGAAATAAACAATTCTTGAATTATTAGGTATCTCTCGATGAATATTGAACAAGCTCGTGGTCTTCTTAACGAGATTGAAGCACTGCTTTACTCTGGTTCAGATTGGGATATATTTTGGCGAAATGTTTTGAATGAAATTCGCGCAGGAGATGTAGACGGGCTTTTTTATGAAGCTCTCGCTAAACTTCATGCTTTGGGTGCATTAGACGCCGATCTCAATAACTTTATCAACATCTTCATCAGATCGCAGATTCAGCGATTCTACGAGCAACTCTACAGAACTCGTAGATGGCATCTAATCAACGGTCATGTTTATACCTATTCAGATGTTCTACGCTTCGTTAAAGAAAGTCAACCGCTAATTCAGCTTCTCCGCAATAAAATCGAGCAAATTCATGCTGAGTCTTGCAAAGTGTCTGAAGAGTTCTCCAAGCATATAGTAGCTTGTGGAACAGGTGTGTTGATTCGCGATGAGTAGTCAAGAACAATCTGTATGATAACAGGAATCGTTAATGCAGACTTTGAACCAATTATTCCAATTTCAATCTGTGACTTTGAGGGAAAATACCATATAGTTAATCAATCAGATTTAATTGCATTGAGGCAACCTAATGTTGAACGTTACTGTTGATGAAATACAACGCGATCCTTTGAAATATCTTCGTCAAGTAGAGGCAGGTGAAACTATTGTTATTGTTAGATCCGATCAACCGATCGCCGAACTTAGACCTATTGCCAGTAGTAAACAATTACGACCTTATGGTTTATGTGCAGGCGAGTTTACCGTTCCAGATGATTTCGATGCTCCTTTGCCGGAAGATCTTCTCAGTTAGCGATCTAATCCTAGTTTTTTTACAGCTTCATCAAGTGGTATACCGCGTTCCCCAGCTTTTGTGCGATTCAATGATTCTATCAACTGCTGTTTAACTTCTTCTTTAATTTCTTTTCCTTCATCAGGATCTCCAAAATACTCGTCCAGACATTGTTCGACAGTGTGCCGAATTAGGTCTGTAAGTTGTTCAACTGTCATCTCTTTGACCTGCATTTCCATATCCTTGGCTTGGTGAGTATTAATATTTTAGCTGTTTTCGATCGCAAATTATTATTACCGATGGTATAAGCTTTCCAAAAATCAGAAGTTGTCAAGGATTTCATCAATATCCCTCACATTATTTGCTGCTATATCTGCTTCTGCTTTCGCAATCAGAGTATCTAATTTGCCTGCTGCCAAATTCTCTTCCATTTGTCTATCCTACTTTTCATTTAAATAGTTTTTAATCCATCCTGCCAATTGGCGAACATCATTTTCGGGAAGCTGTTTAATCGCTGCTTCGATTTCTGGCAAAGCGTTCATAGAGAAAAATTTGTTTTGTATAAGTCTATATTTTATTTTAACTCAAGATTGGGATAAGCTTGACAAAAATTAAGGTAAATTCTCAAAAGCGTAGCATTATTACTCCTAATCATCGCCAGCATCAATCTTAAGAGAGATTTAAATTACCTCAATAAAGAAACCTTTCGATATAGTAGTTTGATCGCACAACTAAAATTAATACTTGCAAATTCAACTTCTTCCCCTTCCCGATAAATTTGTTCTACCCAATTTCCCTCAGCATTGCGGCGAAAGCACTCGACCATTATCTCTTTTTGACTTATCAGCACGTATTCCGTCAAAGTTTCTAAGGTTTTGTAGTCGTTAAACTTGCCTTCTCGATCGAACTTTTCAGTTTTGTCAGATAAAACTTCCACTATTAAACAAGGGTAGCGAATAAAGCTTTCTGCTGAGTTTCTATCCCGTTCATCGCAAGTAACTACCACATCGGGATAGTAGAAATCATTTGCTGCTTCTACTCGCACTTTCATGTCTGCACTATAAACGATGCAATCACTATTTTCCAGAAAATTATCTAACTGCCTATATGTATTTCCTGTAATAATCACATGAGCCTTACTTGCTCCTGCCATTGCATAAATGAGTCCTTGCCTGTATTCATGCTTGATTGGGCTGTTTTCTTCTATTTCTAGATATTCTTCAGGGGCAAAGTAAGCATTATCTTGAGTAGCAATCATCATCTCAAATCTCCTAATATTATAATTTTAAAGAATAGTCAAATAAGTTTCCGTCGGGCCGATCGGCAATAAAATCAATCTTTGATTTTTCAAATCTACTTCAATTCCCAACGCCTCCATCGGAATCACACCCAACAGCGCGTTACTTCCCGCTGGCAATTCCAAACATTCAAAAGTTCCTTCCCTTCCCAGCAGGGATATTTTCGCATCTTGAAATATTCTGGCAGTACTAATACCAGTGGCGATTTGAATTACTACTTCCTTGAGTAATTTCAACCCTAACTGGGCAATAACATTTGCCGGAAGGCAAAGAGTAGTCGCATCTGTATCTACCAAAACATTATCTAAGGTGATAGACCTTACTCGGTCAGTCGGAATAATCCCATCTTCTGCATTGGCTTGATCTATCCGGTTAGTGATGATTAGCGTTGTGGTAACTTTTCCCATTATCTCTTCGGTAGTGGGCCGCATGATTTTACTTTGGTTTAATTGTATAGCGCGTCTAAATGAATTGTACAACCCGTGTGGCCCAGAAACCGGGTTTCTTACCCTATATGAAGCGCGATCGCACCTGATTGCATCTTTCAAGTCCGCACTTACCAAGGACTACCGATCATCGTAAAAGCTGCCCAATAAAAAGGATGCTTGAAATTTCTTGTTTGTGCCCCTGCGAGTTTAGCTGGGAGAGACATCCCGCCTCTGAGCATTGGGCCGCGCAACTTACCGTTTTCCAATAGCACATCTCCCCGCAGCATACCTATCTGCGCCTGCCTCAACGCCTCAGCTTTTATCGGCACTACCCTCAAGTGCTGGTAAAACTCAGTCATCAGCGCCAAAGTTCCCTCATCGCTAACACTCCACAGACTAGCCAGCACCGTCTTGACACCGCTGTTAACTGCCAAACCCGCAAATCCCATCTCCGCATCTTTATCTCCCACCGCCGTGCGACAGGCACTCAATACCAACAGATCCACTGGCGGGTTATTCCACTGCAACTGCCTCATCTTATCCAGTGTCAGTTTACTATCCCAAAACTGAATATAAGAGTTTCCCGGTGCGCCCGACTTGAATTCTGCATGAGTTGCTAAGTGAACAATTCCAAACCGCTGCGAAGCGCGTTGCGCCCTTAAATTATCTAAAGTAAATTCTTGATTTAAAAATTGTTTACCTTGCCAAGCTCCCGGCCAAAGAACACCTGAAAGATCCTGCATTATAGATGCCAATTCGACAGGAACAGCAGCCAAGGGAGCTTGTTCTTTAAATTGCGACGCTCCCATTGCCAATACAGGAGAATTCTTAATGTCTCTGTACAGCGTATCGGTCATATTAAAAGCAGGGATAAGTCCGATGCTGTACTTTTCTACCAGAAACTTTTGCCCATCATGCAATGCTGCAAGAGGTATGCTCCGCAGGCTGCTACCCATGCAAAAGATCAGAGTGTCGATTTTATTAGCTTGAAGGTCAGCTTTCAGGGGTGCGATTATCCACTTATACAGTTGCTCAGATGGAGCCAAGTAACTGGTTGTATTTAATTTGGTAAAATCTGTGATTTCTTCAGTGAATTGTTTCGTTACATTTTGGAGCGTCGATCGATTCGCTTCTGGTACGTTTTTCCGAATAGTTTTACCCCCAGGAAGGACTAATACTAATTCCAGCTGATTGGGTGTAGGAACGGCGTAGATCAGCGCAGTTTTTTTTCCTGTTTGTGTAGCGATTTTCGCCAAAGTTTCTGCTATATCTCCAGCCCCCCAGGAAGTATCGGAGAGATTGGCTTTAAAGTAATTCTCATAATCCCTTTCCCAGCTTTGCTCGATCGCACTTACTGCCTCTGTCGAGCTATTCACTTTGTTAAGGGTTTCTGCGAGGGTAGAAGGTGTAGCCGATCGCACTGGCGTTTTTTCTTTTTCTGGGCTAGCTTCAGTAATTGGGGTAATACCTTCCTCAACAGGAGTTTTGTTTAAGTAATCTTTTATATCAATGTAGATCGGCTGTTGCGTAACTTGGGTTTCGCCTCTGGTAATTGGAACTGCTGTAGCGCGAACGCGGACATCAAATAGCTCTTGCAAAACTTGGTTAGGATCGTCCCTATCCTCAAGAGTGAATAACACTCCGGTACAACTACCGCCAGGACTTTTAGCAACGCACACTACAGGTTGGCGGTTTACTACCCCAGTGGTAATATAATTTAGCATTCCATTGTCGTAGTAAGTCTGGAATCTCTTAGAAACTTCGACACAGCGACTTGAGGGGCTATAGCCCGCACCACTAAAATAAGTGGAAACCCATCGAATTACCGGGATGTCTCCTCGCTCGGTGCGAGCAACGGTGGCTGGAGTATCCTTTCTAGTACCGCAGAAGAAGTTTGCGCTTTCAGCAGAACCAGTCTGAGTGCTGGTAGCCGTACAACCCAGCGCAAATGCAAAGGCAGTAAATGTTTGAACAACTAACTTAATTTTCATCACCGATATTTAACCTCCTCAAATTGTGGCTTCGAGGATGATATGCGTCCCCGGTAGTGGATGGAAGCGATCGGGCCTAAAACCCCAAGCCTGGTTTCAGAGCGATCGCAATGCGCGAACTAACCACAGACGTATCTCGCAAGAGGATGAAAAAGTTAACCTGCTGTTTTAAATCTAATTGTATGACCTAGAAGCTAAATCTCTCTCATGAGGGATTTCAATCTGCTGTCTTTGGATGAGCCACAGCTAACAACAACGTCTGCGTATTCGCGATCGCGCATAAGTACTTACCCTCAGCAACAGATTGTTGCGGTGTTGGGCAACATTACTATAGTACCGGACGGACAGGCGAAGCGATCTATTGCGATCGTTACGTAATTCACCGGAAACGATATCATATCATGTCCGATAGCACCGGACTTGTATAGGTTGTCTGATTGTAGGGGCGGGTTTAGACGACAATTCTTGATGACAACAGACAACCTCGTGACAAAACCCGCCCCTACCATGCAATACCGATACAACCGCAAACGATATCACCCCTTGTCAGATGAGTAAAGTACAGAGAAACCCGGTTTCTGGGCTATATTACTCCACCTCAACGCTTTCAGTAAATTCCTCAGTTTATCCTGAACGACGAAATCCCTCGTTGAAAGACATTGATATGCAAACTCTCAGAGTTTCTACATAACTAGCCCAGAGATTACCATCTGGTGGCGTCTTCTGCCAGCTGAGCAGATTTGATGCGCTGCTTCGTTTGAGAAATCTGGGGAATCAATACCGGGATCGTATGCCAAAAGTACTGTTGAAAACTGAAGCGAGTCACCCAATGCTGGGTAATTTACTGGAAGAACGTTACCAAATTATTCAAGTTCTCAATGCCGGAACATTTGGGCGAAGTTACATTGCCGAAGATATATTATCACCTGGCAGACCCAAATGTGTCATCAAGCATATCAAACCAGCTAGCAAAGACGCCAACTTCTTGGCAAGCGTTAGGCGTCAGTTCCTCAGCGAAGCAGACACCTTGAAACGGCTGGGTCAAAACGATCGCATTCCCCAGCTGTTGACTTCCTTTGAAGACGATCGCGGATTCTACTTGGTGCAAGAATTCATTCAAGGACAGCCGCTTTCCGCCTTATTGCCAACCAGTCAACGCTGCGGCAAACGCTGGAAGGAAAATCAAGTTATCCAACTGCTACAAGAAGTCTTAAGTATCCTAGAATTTGTTCACACTCAAGGCGTTATCCATTGCGATATCAAGCCGAACAATATAATTAAACGCGCTGACGACGGCAAATTTTCTTTGATTGAATTTGGCGCACTTCAGCCAGTGCGGACGCCATCTGTCAAGGAAGAACAGCTAGATGCTACTTTTTCTCTTCAACCAGCAGGGTACGTACCGCCAGAACAACTTGCATATCAGCCACATCCAAACAGCGATATTTTTGCGCTAGGTACGATCGCTATTCAAGCACTGACGGGACTTTCTCCAGCGCAGTTACAAGCAGATTCCAATCAAACAAGCTGGCATCAACAAGTGCAAGTTTGCGATCGGCTGGTTTCTGTACTTAACCAAATGGTAAGCTATGACTACAGAAATCGCTATCAAACTGCAACAGAGGCTCTGCAAGCACTTCAGAATGCGGTCATCGCGAATCGCGAGTTAGAAGTCCCGCAGAACGGTCTAAGTGCGATCGCTCTCCAGACGCCAAAAATCTCGTTAAATTCGATCGCGCCGGATTCTGAAACCGCAATCCCGGAGTCCGAACCAATTGAAGATTTAGCTCAAAACTCTTTCTCTGAATCTTCACCTTTAGAATCTCTCACCTTTGCGACACCGGAAACAGAAGTTTCTGATGCGATCGCTATCCCATATCCTACAGCAAATCTACCAAAAACACCAGCTAAGCCGGACAAGAGCAAGCCTGTTTCTAAAGCTCGCAAAAAAATATCTCCTATAATGACGGCATTTGGGATTGGCATGGCCGTTAATGCTTTGGTCATGTTGGTGGGTTCCTTTTATATATCCCAACCCGACCCTACTCAGTATAAAGAAGTCGATCGATTCATTAACCAAGTGCAGTGGGAGGAAGGAGCTAAAAAAGTCTGTCAAATTCCTCGGATCTGTTTTTGGCAAAAGAGTGATCGACCTACTATCCAGCCAGAAAAAATCTAAAGTCCACCCATCCCCCATGCCCCATTCATCGATCGTCTTTCCACTGTGTGACGGGTGGCTCAGTCTGGGCTAACAACCTTCCTTGCGAAATTACATAACGCACAGTCGCTCGACGCCGAATCGCATCATAGCGACTATCAGCATCCAACACAATTAAATTCGCAGGCTTTCCTACCTTAATACCATAATTATCTTCCAGATGTAAAGTTTTAGCTCCATGACTTGTCACCATATCGAAACAAGCATCTATCTCAGCCATCCCCGTCATCTGACAGACATGAACCGCCATGTGCGCCACATCCAGCATATTTCCTGTCCCCAAACTATACCAGGGATCTTGGATACAATCATATCCCAAACTAACATTCAGTCCGGCTTGCCACAATTCTTTCACTCGCGTCACACCTCGGCGTTTGGGATAAGTATCGGTGCGTCCTTGCAAAGTAATATTAATTAACGGATTGGCAATGAAATTAATTTGCGCTCGCGCCAACAACCCCATTAACTTTCCAGCATAAGCATTATTATAAGAACCAAACGCCGTAGTATGACTCGCAGTTACTCGCGTCCCCATACCACTGCGAACCGCATAAGCACCCACCACTTCCAAAAAACGCGATTGTTCATCATCAATTTCATCGCAGTGGATATCAATTAACCGATTATATTTTTGCGCTAATTCAAATATCCGATGTACCGATTTTACCCCATCTTCGCGGGTAAACTCATAGTGAGGAATTCCCCCGACCGCATCTGCACCCAACCTTAGTGCTTCCTCCAATAACTCCTCATTTCTAAGATGACCGTAAACACCATCTTGAGGAAAAGCCACCACTTGCAAAGTTATCCAATCTTTCACTAATTCTCGTATTTCCAATAAACCTTGCAGTGCTATCAATCTTGGTTCGCTCACATCAACATGACTGCGAACAAATAAAACACCTTGAGATGCTTGCTGCTTCAAAGTTTCGATTGCCCGTCTTTTCACATCTTCCAGAGTCAGACTTTGCTTGCGTTCTCCCCAAATTTCAATTCCCTCAAACAAAGTGCCGCTTTCATTCCATCGCGGTTCACCCGCAGTCAAAGCCGAATCTAAATGAATGTGCGACTCCACAAACGGCGGACTAACTAATTTTCCTTCTATGTCCAATTCCAACTGGGCAGTTTCGCTCAAATTAGGGGCAATGGCGATAATTTTCCCATCTCCAATTGCAATATCAACTTCCCGATCGAGTAAAAGGCAGCGGCGGAGAATTAAATCCCATGATGTTGCTGTCATAAATATACCTTTTTACTTAGTTTTACAAAGTTTACAGTAATTTTAAACTGTGTTAGAGTAAAAAAAGGTGAATCCTCAGTAGGAAACAGTCCTATGACTTATGCACCATCAAAACTTCTCACCTTCGAGGATTTTCTTGCCCAATACCGCGACAATCCCTGCTACGAACTGGCTGACGGAGAACTACTGGATATGGAGCCCACAGGTCCCCACGAAACCGTCGGCGGCAAACTAGCGACCAAAATCGGCATTGCCATTACAAACGCGCAACTCCCCTGGTTTATTCCCCGAAATTGCCTGATTCGCCCCTTCGCTGATGCCATCACCGCCCGCAGACCTGATATTGTTGTCCTTGATGAAACTGTTCTCCTCAGCGAACCCCTTTGGGAACAGGAACCCGTCATCACCCTGGGTCGATCGATCGAACTCGTGGTCGAGGTCGTTAGCACCAACTGGGAAACCGATTACGCACGTAAAGTTGAAGAATACGCCCTCTTAGGAATCCCGGAATACTGGATTGTCGATTATCGCGGACTTGGCGGAGTCGCTTTCATCGGTAGACCCAAACAGCCCACCTTCACGGTCTGTCAGTTGATTGGTGATGACTATTTCCAGCACCAGTACCGCCTTGGTGAGGCGATCGTTTCTAGCATCTTGCCGAACCTGCAACTTCGACTTGATGACATCCTACCCCGTTGAATAAAAAAATACACCCCCAGAATGGGGGTGCTAGATCAATCCATTAAAAGTAGCAAGCTCGGTTGAGAACTCACCCGAAAAGCTAAGTGATGTTTTCCTGGGTTGCGGTTCGATTATTCAGTAACGTTCGGTAATCCAACTTCCGCCCCAGAACGACTCAATAAAGACTGTTGGCGATTCTTAATGGCTCGCTGATGATTAAGCATCAAAGAACGGGCTTTAGTTTCGACTGCACGGTTGTTGGATTCGTGGTTAATATAGCTCATAGTTTTCGCCTCAAAATCAAAATGTTACTCAAGTGAGGCGCGTTCCTTCGGGATTTCTCCCTACTTCCGTCTCTCCAGGCACCTAACCAGTTATTTGGCCTGTTCTCTGAAAAGATGAACGATTTGTTTCTGTATCTATTGTTACTGTTTATCGGCTAAATGTCAAATTTGACATAAAACTTTACAATTAGGCCAGACTTCATAGCAGATTAACCGCTACAATCGTTGATTTAAGCGCTAAAGTGGCAAATATGAGTGACAAAAGCGAAGGTATCAAAATCGTTAGCGATAATCGCCAAGCCCGTTACCTCTACGAAATCCTAGAGACATACGAGGCTGGGATTGAGTTGAAGGGGACGGAAGTCAAGTCCATTCGCGAGGGCAGGTCTAACTTGCGAGATGGATATGTATTGATTCGCAATGGCGAGGCGTGGCTGCTGAACGTCCATATTTCACCTCATTCAACTTCTAGCCAGTATTTTAACCATGAGCCGCTTCGCACGCGCAAGCTGCTGCTGCACAAAGAGGAAATCCGCAAGCTGATTGGCAAGGTGGAACAGAAGGGTTTAACCTTAGTGCCTTTAAAAATGTATTTGAAGAAGGGTTTCGTTAAAGTTACTGTCGGTCTTGGCAAAGGTAAGAAGTTGCACGATAAGCGGGAAGATGTGAAGAAACGGGATGATAAGCGCGAGATGGAACGCGCTATGAAGAATTTTTAAGTCGTTATTACACTTGTCAACACACCCGCCCAAACCATGTCGCGCTTTCCAGACACTTGGGTTTATCAGAAAGTTGGGTTTAAAACCCCGTGCTTCTAGCACGGCTTTATATTTAGTGGCAGATGCAATGCCGCTAAATATGTTAAGATAGGGGAATAGAACTAATTAGTACCGATGGGCAGTCGGTCATCCAAAACGCCTATGCAGACGGTTTGCCAGGGACTGAGATATCTCAGTATAGGTCAAAGTCGAAAACCCGCAAGGGAACAACTAGGAAGACTAAGAAGTGATTCTTAGAAGCTCCGTACCTTTAGGTCGGAGTCATGTCACTTTGACACATTATCATATTCAGAATAAGGTAGGTTGTTGCGCTTTAGCGCTAAAGCGCAACAACCTACCTTTATTCCTGAAGTTGGTCTTGTGAAGGTAAATTTTCAGTCTGAAAAGGTTGATAAATAGTGTAGTAGCTGGCAATTATGGCTATCATCAGCCACCAAAGGGTATTGACTTCGGGGCGGTAGAGAACTGTATCTACTGTACCGTGAGCTAGTAGAGCTGAAAGAGATGCGATCGCACCCATCAACCAAAATCCGTCTCTGCTACCCAATTCTCGCAGACGCAGCAGTTGCAGCCAACCTTGGTAAAATGTCACCACTAATAGCCAGAGGAAACAACATAATCCAATGAACCCCGTTTCCACCGGAACTTCCAGCCAAATGGAGTAAGCACTCAAAGCGCTGAAACGGGGACGCATATAGAGGGGATAAATTTTGTTAAAGGCGTTGTTGCCGGGGCCAATGCCAAGAATAGGCCGATCGCTAATCATATCTTTCACAGCAGCCCAAACATTGATGCGGAAATTATTGCTGCTATCCCCACGACCCGCAAACATACTAAAAACGCGATCGCGCAACGGGTCTACAAACAGAATGCCCAAAACCAATATCCCAGCCAAACTTCCGAGCAGTAGCGGCAGCGACCATACTCTCCAAAAACGAGGTAAATGGATACTCAACCAATAAACCAACAATATCAAAAAGGCGAAGAGCAGAACTACAAACCCAATCCAACCGCCGCGACTGAAAGTTAGAATCAAACAAGCTGAATTTACGACAAACATCGTGGCGGCCAAAGCTTTGGGAAGAAAGCCACGCCAAGCAAAAACAGCTGCTAGACTTAAAGCGATCGCAGGCAGCAGATAGGCAGCAAGTAAATTCGGATTTCCCAGATAGCTATAGACTCGCGTAGTTTTAGCTAAAGGAGATTCTGGATCGACCCAAGTTGCCAGCGCCGTTGCCCCAAAAAACCACTGTCGCAGACCGTAAACGCTGACAATTAACGTCACGTGCAAGTACAGAGCAATCAACCAAGAACGCACGCTCTTCGATCGCAAAACCCTTGCCATCAGCGCAAACAGCAGCAGATAAAGCGTTAGCTTCACCAATCCCGTCAAAGCCGCCGCCTTCACTGGCGACAAAGCCGTCGCCACCACAGAAATGCCCCAATAAAGCAATACCAGCAAATGAATCGGCGTAAATTTGGGAATCGGGAATTGGGAATGCGGAATTGATAATTCTTCTGTCGAGACGGCTCCAACTTCATCTGATAGGGTCAGCAGCACCCAAAAGATTGCTCCGGCAATCAACAACACACCGATCAGATCGTTAGACACAAAGGGAGCCAGAGCAAACACCAGGCTTATCAACAACGCCCCTAAAGTCTCTCCCCACTGCATCAGCCAGCTACCTTGTCGCCAAGCTTGCAGCAGACCTACCAAACGGTACAAATAACTAGCACTGCGCCACCGATACAGCCGCAGATTAGACAGAGTAAATTGTTGCCAAACAGCGTTCATGAATTCATCATCTAAATGAGCAGTTTTAGATTTTGGATTTGAGATGCCAGAACTTATCCCAATCTAAAATCTAAAATACTTAGAGGTTTGGATCGGCTTCTGTTAGCATTGGCAATATGGCAACATATCTAAATCCAGACTCTGGCGAGCCTTGAATAGAGATTTGTCCACCATGTATTTGAGCCAAGTGACAGCTAAGCAGTAGCCCCAACTTTTCAGGAGATTGATTGAATATATTATTCTGGACAGGTTCTGGCTCGTCAGCAGTAATCAGAGCTTTTTCATCAGAGTTACTCAAGTCAGTTCGATCGGTTGTTTCAAAAGGTAGCAACGATTCTGGCTTCTTATACTCAGCATCGTTCTCAAATGGTAAGTCTTCCGAGTAACTTGTCACAGATGCAAACGATGATTTGTAAAAGTAGGGGTCTAGATTGGGGAGGCCATCTCCCAGCCAGGGGTGAGAAACCCAAATAGCAATGTTTAATCCTGCCAGCTTGCGAGAGATATGAATGCGAACAATACTACCAGCATCAACCGTTTGCAGCACGCTTGATACCAAGTGATAAAGCATTTGTCGTACTTTGTCCTTATCCAGTTGCCAGATGCGATTTCCTGGTTCTACGGAAAGACGAATCTGTTGCCCTCGGCGATTGGCACTTTCTTCTAGAGTAGCGATCGCCTGCTGGCACAGCATTTCTATATCAACAGCAGTAACATTCAGTTTTGTATTACCGGGGTCTAGCGATCCGAGTGCCAATATTTCGTTTACCAGGGACAGTAAATACTGACCGCTGTGCTGGATAATCTCTACATATTCTTTCTGTTTGGTTGTCAGCGGCCCATAAATCTCCCGGCCTAGAACGCTAGCCATTCCCATAACTGACGTCAGCGGTGTCCGCAGTTCCTGGGTCAGCTGCCCCAGCAATTTAACTTGAATTTGATTTGTATCAAGTTCCTCCCTTGGTGAATCGATCGAGGTCATTTGCGTGCTGAGATTGACCATTACCCCTGGAGTAGTATCTTTCAGGAGACGATTGCGCTCAAATTCACTCATAATCCAGCGGGCCATGAGTTCCAAAAACTCAACTTCCTTGTCGGTAAAGGAACGCGGCATCCGTTCCATCACCGCCAGCGTACCCAGGCAATGTCCGGTAGATGTTAATAACGGCACTCCCAAGTAGGCGCGGATACCATAATGCTGAACTAATAAACTCTTCGCAAAAAGTGGCAGCGCGATCGCATCGGTAATCGCCAACACCTTATGACTGTCTACCACATAAGTGCAAAAAGATTCTTGGCGCAACAATTGACGCGATGCTGCCAGCTGATTCATCAACCCTAACCTGGATAACCCGACAGCCGACTTAAACCATTGACGGTCTTTGTCCATGATGCCCAAAATGCAAATGGGTGCATCCAAAAAATGGGCGGCTGTCTGAGTCGCTTCATCGAAAATTGGTATCGTTTCTGCTTCCAGCAATCCTGACTCTGCCAAGGCTAGGAGGCGTTGTTGTTCTCGTGTTTGAGGTGTCAAACCATTCAAACTGCAAAAGAGACTGTTTTCAGGGTTTACCATGCTAACCGCTACCCCTATAGTTGCTGATTTTTTCATTTAGCTGGCTGCTACCGCAGACAAAGATCTATCCTTAAAATTCCCCAACTGGATTCGTAACGAACAGGTTTTGGGGAAATATTCCTAGATGAGAGCGTGAATCTGACGAAACCGTGCCGGAAATTTGCTTGCATTAGCCTGAAAGGGTTGGACTAGACCAGGCTGGGTGAGATAGGAGGGAAGCGATCGTCCGCACTCCTCGTAGCTGATTGGAGAGGGGTAGATGACCTCTGGGGGCGCTGAGATCCCAGGTAAATTCATGGGGATATCGCGTCCAGTTATTGCCAGTTTTCCAGCCGATTTTGGGCCATAATTTGTCCCAGTTTTTGCCCAGGGAGAGCCAAATTTCTCGCTGTACCGAAAAGCCAAACTTGCCGTTTGAGTATGTCAGCCAGAGGTTGTTGATGGTTTGCAGATCGTCCGTGGGGAAGTTATCTACCTCGGTAAAATACAACCATTTTCTTTGCACCGCCGCCTCACCAGCAAGTTCGCACAGCAATTGCAGGGTCATTCGATCGGCGGCTTGAAAGTCCGGCTCGGCTAGCAGCTGTTGCAGTGGCCTGTAATCAATGTTGCGCTCTGAATTCAACGGTAGGATACTGGTGTTCATTGTTAATTGGTCATCGCTCATCGCTTATTGGTCTAAACATCATAATTACAGAAGATTGGAACATTTCGGCGTATTCCGCAGTTTTTCAGTAGCCGTATCCGTAGCCATCATTGATGTGAATAAAACGAACATTTTTCATCGTCGATCTTCCAAATTACTCCGTTTTCTTGCTACTCAAGTTTGATTGGTTATTGGCGTGCTTCGATTTTTTTTCTTATTAGCCCTAGTTTGACAAACTCTTCACCTAACCGCCTGCAAAATACTATTAATTATACCAGTTGTAGAAGTGGGTATTTCTATTTTGACTAACTCGATTCTGCCTCCATAGGCTTGAACAATCGGTGCTTCTGGTAGCGTTTCTATGCGGTAGTCGCCTCCTTTGACATAAATATCGGGTTTGAGTGTTTCTATGAGTTGAGCGGCTGTAGTCTGGTCAAAAATTAGTACTCCATCTACTGGCTTGAGGGCTGCCAGTAACTCGGCCCGCTGTATGTCTGGCACGATCGGTCGCTGTGGGTATCCAGGGGTATGCGGTTTGATGGTTTGTACGGATCGATCGCTATTTAACCCCACAATCAGCGATCGGCCCAAAGATTTTGCCACTTGTAAATACCGCAGATGTCCCACATGGAGCAGGTCAAAGCAGCCATTGGTAAATACCAAGGGTCGCCATAGCTCTGGAGCCTGCGCTAGAGCTTCCTGTAGTTCCGCTAAGCTGTAAAGACCGGCAATCATATCTTAAAATCTTAAACGATTATCATTATGACCCCTTTCTGTCTGGGCAGCTTTCAGAGTTTCTCTGTCGGAGGTTGGTATTTCTCTAGATTAAGTTTGTTAAAAATGTTACTCATATAGCTCTCAACTTTACGGGGACTGATAAAGAGGCGATCGCTGATTTGTTTATTGGTTAAGCCCTGAATCGCTTCCCAAAATACTCTTTCTTCCGCTGGTGTCAGGGGTAAGATCGGGGGTGCAGGTGGTTGCTGAGCCTCAACAGTGGGGGACTGCTCGATCGACCGCACGATTTCGGCATGGATGCGGCGCTCTAGCTCCATCTGCGCTTCAATTTTTGCCCCCAATTCCCGTGGGTGAAACGGTTTGAGCAAATAATCATCCGCCCCCATCAAATGACCTTCAATGCGATCGTCTAATTCAAAGAGTGCTGACAAAAAGATAAACGGCACCAATTGGCCCTCACGGGTGGCTCGCAGACTACGGCAAAATTCAAATCCGTCCATTCCCGGCATCATCACATCAGAAATGACCAAATCTGGGGGATTTTTGGCAAAAGCTGCCAGCCCTTCCTCAGCGGACTCCGCATTTTCTACAACGTATCCCTGTTTTTCCAGATAGCCAGTCAATACGGTGAGTGAGATTCGATCGTCATCAACTACTAAAATGCGTTTCATCTAAAACCTCACGGATGAGTTATGGAATTTCATGCGTGGAACGTTTGCTGCAAAAAGTTTATACCGAGCTGCTATTAACCAAAATATCTGGTAGCTTATTAAAGCTCAGCGGCAAGATGAAGTTTTTACCATTCCGATCGCCGCTGCCTAGTTATTAGGAGACGCTACCAGTATGTATGAAAAAATAACTCCTCCCGATACAGGGTCTCGCATCGCCTTCAGTAACGGCGAACCAATTGTTCCAGACAATCCCATCATTCCCTTCATTCGCGGAGATGGTACTGGCGTGGACATTTGGCCTGCCGCCCAAAAGACGATCGATGCTGCCGTGCAATCTGCCTATGGTGGCAAACGGCAAATCAGCTGGTTTAAAGTCTACGCCGGTGACGAAGCTTGCGAAAAGTACGGAACTTACCAGTATTTACCTCAAGATACTCTCGATGCGATCGAAGAATACGGTATTGCCATCAAAGGGCCGCTAACAACGCCGATTGGCGGTGGCATCCGTTCTTTAAATGTGGCGCTGCGGCAAATCTTTGACCTCTACGCCTGTATTCGTCCCTGTCGGTACTATGCAGGTACGCCCTCGCCTCACAAAACTCCCGAAAAACTCGATGTTATTGTCTATCGCGAAAATACAGAAGATATTTACTTGGGCATTGAGTGGCGGCAAGGTAGCGAGATTGCTAACAAATTGATTCACTTGCTGAATACCGAACTTATTCCCGCTACTCCCGAACACGGCAAAAAACAGATTCCCCTCGACTCTGGTATCGGCATCAAACCGATCAGCAAAACGGGTTCCCAGCGCCTTGTCCGCCGTGCTATGCAGCACGCCTTGCGTTTGCCCAAAAATAAGCAGCAGGTAACCTTGGTGCATAAGGGCAATATTATGAAATATACGGAAGGCGCTTTCCGGGATTGGGGTTACGAACTAGCTACTACTGAATTTCGGGGTGAGTGCGTCACCGAACGGGAATCCTGGATTCTCACCAACAAGGAGAAAAACGCGGATATCTCTCTGGAAGAAAATGCGCGTCAAATCGAGCCCGGTTACGACTCCCTGACAGCCGAAAAGCAAGCTGCTATCTGCGGCGAAATCGAAAATGTCCTTAATGCCATCTGGGAAACTCACGGGAACGGACAGTGGAAAAATAAGGTGATGGTGAACGATCGCATCGCCGATAGCATTTTCCAACAAATCCAGACGCGACCGGATGAGTACTCTATCCTGGCTACGATGAACTTAAATGGAGATTATCTCTCCGATGCGGCTGCTGCTATTGTCGGTGGGCTGGGCATGGGCCCAGGAGCTAATATTGGCGATGCGTGCGCTATTTTTGAGGCGACTCACGGCACGGCACCCAAGCACGCCGGATTGGATCGAATTAATCCAGGTTCGGTGATTCTGTCTGGTGTTATGATGCTGGAGTTTATGGGCTGGCAGGAGGCTGCTGACCTGATCAAGAAGGGTATTGGGGATGCGATCGTCAATCGCGAGGTAACATACGATTTGGCTCGGTTGATGGAGCCGCCAGTCGATCCGCCCCTCAAGTGTTCTGAATTTGCCGAAGCGGTGATTAAGCACTACCACTAGGGAAGATTGATTTTGGATGGAAGGATTTTGGATTTTGGATTGGATAAATCTAAAATCTAAAATTCTGCTTAGGAATTTAGCGATCGCAAATTCCCTACCTCCTCAATGCTAAGCCCTGTGATTTGACTGATGGTTTCATCATCAAGGCTAGCCAGTGATTTTCGGGCGATCGAGATCGCTTTTTCTCGCATTCCTTCTTCACGTCCTTCTTCGCGTCCTTCTTCGCGTCCTTCTTCACGTCCTTCTTCGCGTCCTTCTTTGCGTCCAAGAGAGATAGCCCCTTGTTGATCGTACACAAACATTTCCCTTCGTTCCAAGTCTTCCAGTTCTTCCCGGCTTAAATTGACTTGATTGGCAATTTCAAAAGCTTTATGAATTTCGGGAATGCTGTCTATTATTTCGGGAACATCAGTTAGCGTTCTGGCATATTTGATGAAATAAATCCATTTATCTGTCAATGTTTCTAGTTCGTGCTGTTCTTTGGTGAATTTCGGTAACTCAATGAACAATAACTGGATGTTATTGTCAGTATATTTCAAATTGGTACTTTCTTCTTTATAGACAAAGCGAGAAATCAGACGATCGCTGTTTTTAAACATCTCAAAATCCGTAATAGTTAAAGCTATCACAGGTTTGAGCATTCGATAGCCTCCGCCCGCCTCTAATTGAAAGGCGTAAGTTTTAGCCGCGTTGTACAAAACCCGTTTGCCAAAAGACTCTACGTTTAATACCTGCATTTCAATAATGACCAGCGTACCATCTTTGAGTTTGGCTTGCACATCCAGGTAAGTATCTTTCAAACCTTGGATTCTCGGTGGCAAGTTAGGGTTAATAATTTCCAAGTCTTCAATGATAGAAACGCCATCATAAATCATGGCGTTGAGAAAGCTAATGAGAATATCTTTGCTTTCAGAGGAACCAAAGATTTTTTTGAAGGCGAAATCGGTTTTAGGGTTAATGAAAATCATAGGTCAATGAGGAATAGGAACTCTGGGAGTCAATCAATCAAGGATTTGAGAAAGTATTGATCTGTCCGCCACCGATGTTTTGCCCCGGAATAGCACGGGGGACGGAGAAATTAGGCGGCGATTGCACTTGAGAGGGCTGCGCTGCTGGATTGCCGAAATTTGAATTGTATCCTGGGTTAGCATACCCGTTGCCAGGGGTGGCATTCTGAAAAGGAGATTGACCCAAGTTGCTAGGTGTCAGTGAAGGACTCACCTGTGCCGCTGGTGGTACGCCAGGTACTGCTTGGGGTTGATTTAAGTAGGTGTAAGAATTGGGAGGATTGTTAGTGCCGGTCGGCGGTACGTTATAGCCTGTTGCACCTGGAACTGGAGATGTTGACCCATAACTCTGTCCGGGGATAGATGAATAACCCGCCGTACCGGGGTATTGCGAGGGGGGTGCAGTAACTTGTCCGGGGATACCTGAAGTGGATTGTGTAGGCGTTTGGTTGCTGCTGCTGTTTTGCCCCAATTTGTCTGTAGGTGCCTGAGTTGGGGCTGGTGTGGCGATCGTATTGCCAGTATTTAAGCGGTCTAATGCTGACTGCAACGGGCTTACTGGTGCTGTAGTGGGATTTTGAAGGTTTGGTTGTTTGCCAGCGTCTATGCGGTCTAGTGCTGACTGCAATGGGCTTAACGTTGCTGCATTGGAGCTACCCGCAGGATTAGCTACACTTCCTGCGCCTAAGTTAGAAGATGGTGCGCTGACGGAGTTTCCTGAAGGTAGCGTCCCGCTGTTATTGAAAGGATCTTGTGACTTGATGGCAAATGGATTGGTAATGCTTGATTGTCCTGCTAATTTCTCCGTTCCCGATGAGCCTGATGATTTTTGGGCATCAGCAGCTTCCTTCTGTTTGAGGAAATCATCAAATAAACCCTGCTGTTTTTGGGTTTCTGCTGGCGCAACTTGGAAGGGTTCGGAATTAGCTAAATCTTTTTCCAGCACCGACAGAGTATCGATGTCAGCCCCAATCGCCTTCTCTTCATCAGAAAATGTTGGATCGACAGCTGTATTAGTGGGACTGGTATTTTCCTGATTATCGCTGAAAACCAGCCACTCTGGGTGGGCGAAGTAGACCCAAGTGGAGAGACTTACTAGGGATATAAGCGTTGCTGTTCCCCAAACCAGAGGCTTGGCTAAAGGCCGTAGCCGAGCTTTGAAGTAGCGGAGGGGGGCAGGAGGCTGATTAGAAGGTGACATGGCAGGAGTGCAGCTTGACTTAGCACGAATTGGTTAATCTTCCTACTGTTAGGATAACTTCGATCGCAGCCAAATTCCCGTAAAAATGCGATCGGTCAGTGGTCAGTTGTCAGTGGTCAGTTGTCAGTGGGTAATTTCCCCCACTCCCCCACTCCCCCACTCCCCCACTCCCCCACTCCCCCACTCCCTAGCGGGAGATTCTGAACAATAGCCAGATTCCCGTTCCCAAGCCGAACATATTTGGCAACCAAGCCGCCATCCAAGCAGTCAGGAAGCCGCTCAAACCCAAAGCATCGCCGATCGTCCTCAGCAAGTAGTAAGCAAAAATGATTAAGACGCTGATGCCAAATCCTGTTGCTTTACTCGTTCGTTGCGGCTTGGTTCCCAAAACTGCGCCTACTAAACCAAAGACAAGACAAGCAAAAGGTAAGGCTATTTTTTGTTGCATACGGACTTTCAGCTTGCGAATTTCTTTGTAGTCACCGCTTGGCAGGATTAATTTTAGCTGCTCTTGCACTTGTACAATGTTCATATCGTCAGCTTTCCGCCCTTTGCGAGCAAAATCTAACGGAGCGCGGGATAGTTGCAATTGGTGGTGTTCAAACCGCAAAATGTTGCGGTATGAACTATCGGCAGATATTACATAGATAGTGCCGTTGAAGAAGTCCCAGGTGTTTTCGGCGATATTCCAACGGGCTGATTCTGAGACTACTATTTGACTGACTCCGGTTTTGGAGCGATCGACTATGGTGAGATTCTTCATCAGTTCGCCATTGAATTCTTCGGCGTAGAACAAGCGCTTCAAAATTTCCTTTTTTTCGCCATTTGGTTGGTCTACTTCGCCAAATTCCGGATAAATGATGTTATTTTCCTGAAAATCTTTCCTGTCTGCATTCAACGCGCTGTCTAAAATAACGCTCGCCTCGTAATTAGCCGCAGGTACGACGAATTCGTTAAAAGCAAAGGTGATGCCTGTAACAACCAAACTCATTACGATCGCAGGCAAAATCAGGCGATAGATACTCACGCCACAGCTGCGTAAGGCGATCAGTTCGCTGTCGCTAGAGAGGCGAATGTAAGTAATCAAGGTGGCCAGCAACATCGAAGCAGGCAAGGCAAATGCGATGAAATAGGGCATTTTTAACAGAAAAACTTTCATCGCAGTTGACAGGGGTAGTCCTGCGTCTGTGATTTTCCGGATCAGTTCCAGAGATCCGATCGCCACCCCAATGGAAGAGAAAAGTGACACACCAAACAGAAATGGTGCTAGCAGTTCGGTGACCAGGTAGCGATCCATGATCGAGACACCGAAAGTTAGCAATCTGAGTGGGTTTAAATACTGGGTGACGATTTTCATAATTCACATCAGTCAATCCAAAATCCTTCGATCTAAACTCGATTGACGAACCTTTGCTAGGCTTGAAAGTTATCTCCCAGATAGTATTGCCGCACAAGGGGATTGTTGTAAAGTTCGTCTGCACTGCCAGAGGCTAGGATTTGTCCATCTCGCATAATATAGGCTCGGTCTGTGATTGCCAAGGTTTCGCGGACATTGTGATCTGTGATTAAGATACCCATTTGCCGATCGCGCAATTGCCCCACCATCTCCTGTATTTCCGCTACAGCAATCGGGTCAACACCGGCAAACGGTTCATCCAAAAACAAAAATTTCGGGCCATCCTGCCCAGACGCCAAAGCTCTTGCCAATTCCGTTCGCCGCCTTTCCCCCCCAGAAACTTGTATTCCTTTGGTGTAGGCCACTTTTTGCAGGCGAAACTCCTGCAATAATGTCTCTAAACGCTCTGTGCGTTTTCTTTGGGGTACTTGGGTTTGTTCCATCACTAACAGAATATTGTCCCGCACCGTTAAGTTGCGAAAAATGCTTGGTTCTTGGGCTAGATATCCAATGCCCAGTTGTGCCCTCTGGTGCATTGGGGCTTCAGTAATGTCCAGTTCATTGAGCCAAACTTTACCTTGATTCGGCTTCTCTAGACCTGTGGCGATGTAAAACGTTGTTGTTTTCCCGGCACCGTTAGGCCCAAGCAACCCGACTACTTCTCCTTGGGCTACAGAGAGGTTGACGCGATTGACGATGACGCGCTTCCCATAAGATTTGTGGATGTTTTCTAAGACAATTTTCACAACACTTTTCCCCGACCGTCTTTTGGGGAAGGGATTCAACAGCGCTTCCCTTTCCCTTTAACCTTTGCTCCTGACCTTTGAAATTATTGCTTTGGTCGCCTCTCGGATTTATCCGTGAAGTCAATCCAAAATCCAAAATCCAAAATCCAAAATCGAATGCCCCTTCTTTAGCGCGGGGCGGTTCTCACGCCAGGAACTCTGGGTGGTGCTGGTTGGGTTGGGGCATTAGTATCGGTAACGATATAAATGGATTCTACCTGGCGGTTGGGTTGAGGTACGGCAACAAATCGCCCTTCATCGATCAGATAGGTGACTTGTTCGCCGCGAATGCTGTTGCCTTGCTGCAATATGTAAACATTTCCCGTGAGGACGATGCGGCGTTCTTTGCTGAAGTATTGCGCTTGGGCGGCTGTGGCTTGAATTTGGCGGGATGGATAAAATAGTTGGACGTTGCCTCTTGCTGTGATCACGCCGGTTTTTTGATCGGCTTCTTGAATATCGGAGCGGATGTTGAGGGCGCGACCATCTCCGGCGTTTTGCGCTTTGGCGCTTTGGGTGGGCGGCAAAAGCGCGATCGCACTTATCAAAGCAGCCGGTAACATCAAGGCTAACCCCAGGCGACGCAGCCAGAAATCAGGTAATCGAGCGGATCTTATCATCGATCGTGCAAGCTTAGGAAGGTTTATGTGTATGGGAGACAATAATTGTGACGGAAAAGTTATCGCTATAGTTCTCTAGGTAGTTTAACCTGTCCTGTCAAAACTGAAGCCATAAGTATTATATTGACAAAGCACTAATTTTGTGATATTTCCTCAGCTTAAGAAGAATCAGCCTAACGACTACAGCGCTTTGCAACTGAGTGATATAGCTAGGGACTAGGGGCTAGGGGCTAGGGTCAGAAGAGTTTAGAATCAAGAGTTTCAGGAATTCAGAATGTCTTAACCGCCAAGGCGGTTGCTATATCAAATCCGTCTGCGTCGGAATTGTTCGTTTTTCCCCTCTGCCCCTCTCTCCTTCTCCCCTCCCCGTGGGACGGGGAGGGGTTGGGGGTGGGGTTGCCCCTCTGCGGCCATAATGATTCAGACACAACCGGAAACGATATGAAGTACAGATTGTAGGGGTTCTTGGTGAGATTGCACTGTCCCGGCTTAGACTGGTAGCCTATGGTGACTAGGAAATGGTTTTAACTATTTTCGGCACCTGCAAAATTTGGTCGCCACCTGGGTAGGTTCCTGTTGTCTCAAAATGTTGGACGAATTCAGCTATTTTTTCTGCACCAGCTTGTTGCAAAGCACTCAACAATTCGGCACTCTGCTCAACTAATTTATCGACATCAATATCAGCATAAGTTGGCTGGTAATACCGCAATTTTACGATCCCTTCTCCCAGCAGAGTTACGGCACCGCGCCAATTGTAATTGCCCAGGTGATAGAGGGCGACTGCGATTTGCAAAACGCCTTGATAAAACTTCTTTTCAGGCTCTGCGGACTCCATCCACAGAGCCTCCAGAGTATCGTGGCAAGCGTAGTATTCTCTGTTATTAAATTCTTCTACACCTTGCCAAAATTCTTGAGGCGCTGCTTCTGTCATTAGAGTTTTAGATTTTAGAGTTTAGATTTTAGATTGGTGCGATAGTTGTAAAGACGTTATTAGTCGCCTTTCCACATAACTTGCTCGTTACAGATTTCTTTTTGATGTGAAATCGGCAATCTAAAATCTAAAATTGTTATGTTATGCCACGCTTTCTCTGACAGCTTTGATTTCCTCTAGAGAAATTTCTTGCTTGTCACCGGCAAAGTCGTTGTCTGAGGTGAGGAACAGCATACAGTGGCATTCTTTGCGCTCCCTCATGGGGACGCAGGGACAGTTCCAGAAAGTGGCACTTACTTCTGCTTCTTTGTCTTCGTAGTGGCGACAGGGACAAAGGGGGGCACCGAGATCCTCCTTGTGCTTAGCCAGTCCTTCGATGACAACAGCGGTTACTGAAGGGTCAACGCAGAAGTATGTGCCGGTGCGCTTAGCGTACTGTTCGGAAAAATGCCGCATTGCTTCGAGGCTATGGTCGTTAGCTTGGGTATTGTTCTCTGTGGTGTTCATTACGATCGCTATCTCTCTCGGTCAGCTGGTTATTTTGAATTGTACCGTGGTCAGGGACTAGGGGGAGAAGGAGTTAGGGGCTAGGGGCTAGGGGCTAGGGGAAAGAGAGGAATTTTAGATTTAATTTCAATCTGAAATCTTCTCCTCTGCCCCTTTGCCCCTTTGCTCCTCTGCTCCTCTGCTCCTCTGCCCCTCTGCTCCCCCTCTTCCCTAGACCCTAGCCCCTAGCTGGGGTTGTAGCGGTTGTTCGGGGTCAATTAGAAGGCCAGGGCGATCGCTATTTATGAAGTTTTTTTGCTGGGTTGATGATGTTGCGGGCCACAGTACCGTCCGGCTACCAGGGGGAAGCGAGTTAAAACCAACAGAGTTTTGAGCGAGCCAGATTAAAGGCTGGTTTGGTGGGCCGCTCGTACCGGGTTCTTCCCCTGGGTTAACGGATGCTAAAGCTTCTAAAACTACACGGTGACCGTGTAATAAACCAGTCCCAGCTGTCCAGAGCTTTGCTTTCAATTGACATCGGGTTGCGTAGAAATACAGAGAAGCGGCGGCCTTTACTGCTTGCTCAAAATCCTCCTGCCGCCAGATGCCAGCGCTGTCGAGGCAGATAATGATTTCCTGACCGCCCGTGAAGATTTCTAACTCGCGGACTCGCAATTCGCCGTAACGGGCGCTGGTTCGCCAGTGGACGAGACGGATAGGGTCGCCCCAGCGGTAAGGTCTGAGCGATCGCGTCACGTTTTCGTTGGCGGATTTGGATCTGCGATCGCGACTATAAAACTGTGCTGTGTCTTCTTGCCCCAGTTCATCTACCAAAGGGCAGGTGGTTAGGGGTAGGACGGTGGGATAAACTATTGCTGTAGCTGGAACTTGGCGGTGTCGGCGACACCAAAACAATCCTAATGGGGTTGCGGTTCTTAGCTGCACGGTATGCCACCGATAAACGCCCCGCTGTTGAGTGGGGTGATAGTAAATCCAGCGGTAACTTGCTTGGGGAGGAATAGTTTCGATCGTTCCTTGCACTGGCTGACCCAGTACAAAAGGAATCATGTCTTGAAATTGCAGCAGAGTCTTAGGTTCTTTACTCTGATTTTCGATTTGTAATTGAACAGTTAGTTGGTCGCCAGAACTAACAGGTTCTATGGGAAGACGCTGTAGTCGAATGCCCTGAAGCGATCGGACTGGCAAAGTAGCCGCCATTCCCAACAAAGCAAAACTGATGCCGCTAATCACGTAAAGCCATCCAGCCATTGTATTGATGGCGGCTCCGAAAAAGCAAATAGAAAACCCAGCCAAAACCCAACCACTGTAAGCAGGGGTCACCCAGTGGGTTTCTAACCAGTTGGCAAATCGCTGCACCATGCTCATAACCGCTCTGTATTTTGTACGTGAAGCTAAAAGATTTGTAAACAGGACTTACGCTTTTGTTGCCACTTTTCCCCCTCGATGTAGGGGCAATTCATGAATTGCCCCTACCTCTAAAAATGCAAAATCAAATGCGTAAGTTCTAGTAAAGTTTCTGCAAAGACTAGGTAAATTCCCACAAGACTGTTTGATTCAAATAGAATTTAAGTAGATTTACGTAATTGGCGATCGGGAAAAAGGTAATTGGTAATTGCTGTACTATCCACTACCCAGTCCCCAGTCTACCTCCATTGATATAGAGAATGTAAAATGTCAACAACATCTGGAAATCTTCTTGCGAATACAAATCAATCAGTACCCCTACCACCAAATCAAGCGCCCGGTGTAAGAACATCTAGAACTCGGTTTCAAGAACCCCACGAGGCAACAGCAGCTGGTGAAATGCACGGGGGAACAAGGCTCAGAACTCCTTTGCAAGGGTCTAACCAAACACCTGCACCAGCAGGTCAAGTTCAGGATACAACAACAAGGGAGAAAACTCAGATTCAAGGGTCCGATCGGCCACCAGCGCCACCCGCAGGTCAAGTCCAGGCAGGACAGGCTAGGAACGCCTCGGCGGTGTCTCCCTCGATCGAACGGATGGTAAAGCACGCCCATACCCAGCAAGCTTCTGACGTTCATATCCGAGTTGGAGAAGTTCCCAGATATCGAATTCGCGGTCAGATGATATCCCTGGGGAATCACGAGAAGGTGACGCCCGAACTTTTTGAACACTATCTAGCAGAGATCCTCACCCCAGCTGGGCGACAAAAGTTTGCAGAAACAAAGGAACTGGACACCGCCCTTTATTACCCAGGCTTTTTGCGCTGTCGGGTCAATTGTTTTGAAGCGCTGCTGGGCGGGGCGATGGTTCTGCGGTTGATTCCTTTGGACGTTCCTTCTATTGAGGGGTTAGGGTTGCCGCCCATCCTTAAAGAGATCGTGCAGCGCCAGCAAGGACTTATTCTAGTTACAGGGCCAACGGGTTCTGGGAAATCAACTACTCTGGCGGCAATGATTCGTCACATGAATGAATCGTTGGCAAAGCACATCATCACGATCGAAGATCCGGTTGAATTCGTTCACGCTTCCCAAAAAAGCCTAGTTAGTCAGCGGGAAGTTGGTTTGCATACCCACGAGTTTCATCATGCGCTGCGATCGGCTTTACGGGAAGACCCGGATGCGATTCTGATTGGGGAAATGCGCGATCGCGTCACCGTTGACATAGCTTTAAAAGCCGCTCAAACGGGTCACCTAGTCTTTGGAACGTTGCACACCCGCAACGCTATCAACGCTGTTAACAGATTGCTAGGGATATACAATCCAGACGAACAGCCATCCATGCGTATCCAAATCGCCGATTGCTTGGTCGCAGTGGTTGCCCAAATACTGATGCAAACAACAGATGGGCGTCGCACAGCAGCCCACGAAATCTTAATCAATACCCCCGCCATGCAGGACTTCCTGATGAAGGGTAATGACGACGAAGCCTATCACTTAATTGAAAATGGCATTGATGATGGTATGCAGGTGCTAAATCAGGCACTCTGCGAATTGGTGTTAATGGGCAAGATCACCGGCGATGAAGCTGTGAAAGTTACTCCTGATGTTGGAGATCTCCGTCGTCGGGTTCGTAATGAAGGGGCCGATCCGGCTCGTGCAAGCCGTGAGTTTAGCAGTCACGATACTGGTTATAGGGCGTTATAGCTGGAAAGGAAAAACAGGGTGCTTCTTCATATTTCAAACAAAAAAACATTAGGGGCGGTGACAAAACTGCCCCTTCTTAGCTAAAGTCTTTCCAAAAAATGAAAAGAGAGCCATTACCTGATTCTCTAATCAATATTCTGCTGCCACTGACATTAATTTTTGGTTTGGTTTTTCTGTTGAGTCTCGATGTAGGAGATATAGCAACCGCTCTCGTCGGTTAGGGCAACTCCAACTCTTACCTCTGGTTCATAATCCCTTAGGTCGTAAGCTTTTCCCTCTTCCCTCAACGCTCGCCCCTAGCCCCTAGTCCCTAGCTATAGTAACGCAGAAGTGTCGATTACTCCGCTGGAGTCATGGCTCAAGTTGATTGTTGGCTATTTAGCAGCAGGGGCAGAAATTGCGGCGGCGATCGTGATTGGAACTGCGGTTATCCGTGGCATTGCAGCTTATTTACGCCAATTTTTTTCGCGGACGCGACAACATTATGATTCTACGGATTGACACTCCCACCCCTAAAGGAGGTGGGATTCTTAAGACATTTCAGTCTTAATATCCCTATTGCTAGGGTTCTTGGGCGCAATCCTTTTGCCATAAGGCGGTCTGCTATCCTTGCCTAACAGCCACGCTCCTCAAGCGTGACTTCCCCTCAGTCCGAGGGCAGGTTTTAATGTCTTATACTGACATTTTTAATTGTAGCACAAATTGGATTCACTACAATGCACCTAATGGTGCTTCCGCTTACCCACCCCGTCCATTTGGTGGGCTTGCGCTCCTTTAATAATCTGTCAATCCGTCTGCAATTGGGACGAGTGCTGGCGTTGGGATTGGAATTTACTATTGCTAGCGATATCTTACGCACGGCAGTTGCGCCGACTCGCCAGGATATTTTAAATCTGGGTGCGATCGTTCTTTTAAGGACTCTACTAAATTATTTCTTAGAGCGTGAGATTAGGGAGGGAGAAGAAAGGCGCTATAGCGATCGCGAATCTAAGTAGGTGGGCGTAAATAAACTGAACACCCAGAAACCCGGTTTCTCTAGCCCGCAGTTTTACGTTTAATTATGCCCACCTCCTTAGTTAAAAACAGGTTAACTCTAATTCATGTCTTTAGAGATCTAAAATCTGCTTCCTTTGGCTATTCACTTGACTAACCACATTTTCGGCGCTCATAATTGGCCTAGTGTCGGAGTTAGTGTCGGAGTTTAATATGTCCAACCAGACCCCAGAAGTTACCCCTGAACTTTTTTTCAATACGGTCACCGCCTACCAGCGTACAGGTGCTATCAAAGGGGCGATCGAATTGGATGTTTTTACTGCCATTAGCGAAGGCAATCAGACAGTTTCGTCACTAGCGCAAAGGTGTTCGGCGTCAGAACGAGGGATGCGGATCTTGTGCGACTATTTGGTAACGATCGACTTTCTGACTAAGGAAGCAGAATGCTACGGACTGACTCCAGATGCAGCGATGTTCCTTGTCAAGCACAGTCCTGGGTATATAGGTAGTGTGGTGGAATTCTTCGTCTCCCAGACGATGGTGGATGGATTCAAAGATGTTGCCGCTGCTGTCCGAAAAGGCGGTACGGCGATACCAGACGCGGGAACGGTGGCACCCGATCATCCCGTATGGGTAAACTTTGCTAAGGCTATGGCTCCCTTGATGCCGTTTCCAGCACAATTGATGGCGCAGCTGGTAGACGGCGATGCCAGTAAGCCGTTGAAAGTGCTTGATATTGCAGCAGGTCACGGTTTGTTTGGCATTGCGATCGCAAAGCGCAATCCCCATGCCCAAATCGTAGCTGTAGATTGGTCTGGAGTACTGGAGCTAGCAAAAGAAAACGCTCAAGGGGCGGGGGTTGGCGATCGCTACAGTACCATCCCTGGCAGCGCTTTTGATGTTGATTGGGGCACTGGCTACGATTTAGCTTTGCTAACTAACTTTTTGCATCATTTCGATGTAGCAACCTGTGAAACGCTACTTAAGAAAATTCATGCAGCGATCGCTCCCGACGGTAGGGTGGTAACATTGGCACAAGTTCCCAACTCAGACCGGGTTACTCCCCCCGAAGCCGCACGTTTCAGTTTGGTGATGCTTGCTACAACCCCTCACGGCGATGCTTATACTTTTGCGGAATACGAACAGATGTTTAGCAATGCGGGTTTTGCGCGAAGCGAACTCCACCCCCTGCCTCCTTCCTTGGCCCAGGTAGTGATTTCATACAAGTAGGCTGATTGCGATCGCAACTGCGGCAGTTCATTCTTCACCAGATTGAAATACCAGCGTCACAACATCGTCATCTTGGTTGAGCAGTATAGATATAGCTTCTAATTGCTCCTTACATCAACAAAGAAAACCTAGAGCTAATCTGCTCTAGGTTTTTTTCTTAGGAAAAACTGACTTCGTAGAGAGCAAACATTTCTCCATCATGCTGTTTCTCCACCTTAGCACCTGCATCTTTTATGGCTTTTTCCCATGCGGCGATCGACTCTAAAAACACTTCGGCACCCAAATACATTTCTAAAACTGCCCAATCTTCAGCCAAAGGTTTAGTAGGGTCGAGAACGTTAAATATAAACCGACCATCTGGTTTCAAAACCCGCTTGACTTCTGCCATAACAGCTTGCCAGTAGTTGATTGGAAAATAGCAACTACAACCAGTAGCGATCGCTAGATCGAAAAAAGCGTCTTCATATTTTAACTCGTGAGCTGCTCCTAGTTGAACTGCCTTAAATAACTTCGAGTTAAGTTGGGAACCGCGAGAATTGAGTGCATCCCGCGCCACTGTGCTGATTTCCTGACCGTAGAAATACGCTCCCCAATCTCGCCAAGGGTAAATTAAGAAGCTGACGCCACAGCCAATATCTAAACAACGCTGGTTCTTTTTAGGTTGTGTCATTTCCCAAAAAGCAGAGGTAATTTTCCCATTGAGCTTTCCACCAGCCCATTCCCTAAAAATTGGCATCGCTTCGACTTCTGCTGGTAGTTCAAAAGCTTCACCTCGGTACTCTTTGTTAAACCGATGTGCCACTTGGGCAATCATGGTTTCCTGGATTTTTTCTAATTGATATGCGTCAAAGCCTTCAATCCCAGATGAAGGCGTTTTCCGTTGAGCGGATGACTGCGAATCTTGTTTAGACATCAGGCAGATTTTGCTCCAATAATGCTACATTTTTATTATTTAAATTGTAGATTCATGCGATCGATTGCAATTTCGATCTTAAAGATCTAGCTATAAAGTTGCAAACTTGTCCGTTGCTTCAATCAAAGCATTGCGAATTCCCGGTTCGCTCATCGAATGTCCAGCATCGGGGACAACGATAAATTCGGCTTCTGGCCAAGCAGTATGCAATTCCCAAGCTGATATCATCGGACAGACGACATCGTATCGTCCCTGAACAATTACTGCTGGAAGTTTGCGGATGCGATCGATATTCAAAAGCAATTGTTCTTCGGTTTCTAGAAAGCCTTTATTAATGAAGTAATGACACTCAATTCTGGCAAAGGCATCTGCGAATTGACTATCACCAAATTTGTGCTTTAAATCTGGGTCTACTAATAATCTACTCGTGCTACCTTCCCAGATTGACCAAGCGCGGGCAGCTGCCAATCTGATTTGAGTATCTGGACTGGTCAAACGTTTATAATAAGCTACGATCATATCATCCCGTTCATCGGGAGGAATTGGTTTTATATACTCCTCCCAAGCATCGGGAAAGAGATAGCTAGTACCTTCTTGATAGAACCAGCGCAATTCTTTTTGTCTCAACATGAAGATGCCGCGCAGGATTAGTCCTTTGCAGCGTTCGGGATGAGTTTGACTGTACGCCAAGGACAGGGTACTTCCCCAACTGCCGCCGAAGACAACCCATTTGTCGATGCCTAAATGCGATCGCAATTTTTCAATGTCACTGACCAAATCCCAAGTCGTATTTTCCCGCAGTTCGGCGTGAGGCGTACTTTTTCCGCAACCGCGTTGGTCAAACATCACCAATCGCCATTTTTCGGGGTGAAAATATTGTCGATAAAAGGGCGGACAACCACCACCCGGCCCACCGTGCAGTAAAACTATTGGCTTTCCTTGCGGGTTGCCCGATTCTTCAAAATGAATGGTGTGAAGGTCAGAAACTTCTAAAGTTCCTTGTCTGTAAGGAATGATAAAAGGGTAAAGTTCTCTCATTCCAATATTTTAGCACTGCTAAAGCAGTAATATCAAATCCGCAACGATTACCCCCTTTATGTCGATCACCTGTAGAGACGTTTCATGAAACGTCTCTACAATGTTTAGCCATTTCTTTGTAGGTTGGGTTGAGCTAGAGCGAAACCCAACGCATTTGTTGGGTTTCGTGCCTCAACCCAACCTACAAAGCTACTGACTGTGAAATTAGATACGTAGCAGCTTATCAAATGTCCTACAACACCGATTCAGTAATACTTGGCGGTGCGTTTTTAGCTTGTAGGGGCGAAGCATTCAGGCAGGAAATCTATCGCTCTTACCTTAGATTTCCTGCCCGAATGCTTCGCCCCTACCATTACTACAAGTATTTTAGTGGTGGGCAATGTACACCCTACAAAAATCGCTAAAAGTTAATTGTGCAAGTGCTTGTCATATTCTACTTTACCGTAATCGAGTTTGACAATGCGATCGCATGAGTGAAAATATCGGTCATCGTGACTGATAACCAGCACAGTTTTACCTCGTTTCTTAAGTTCTGGCAATAGTTGAGTATAAAAAATCTCCTTGAACACTGGGTCTTGATCTGATGCCCACTCATCAAATAAATAGATAGGACGGTCTTCCAAATAGGCAGTGAGTAAACCCAAACGCTTGCGCTGTCCTTGGGATAAAGCAGTAGTTGAAAGCACACCATCTTTTACTTGCACTTTGTGGTCTAGTTCTAGTTTAATCAGGTAATCTTGCGTTTGAGTCTCAAGATTGGAATTACCCAAACCCAACAAGCTTTCAAACAAATAAAAGTCCGAAAAAACTACCGCAAATTGCTGGCGATACCATTCTCTAGTGTCCTTGTCAATTAGCTTACCATCGACCATAATTTCTCCCCTTTCAGGGATATAAAGTCCGGTAATGAGTTTAGCGAGAGTAGATTTACCGCTGCCATTACCTCCGACTAAAAACACCAGTTCTCCTGGCTGGAAAACGAGATCGATCGGGCCAAGAATAAAATTATGTTTCTCATTTTGTCCGCTATAAGCATGAGTAACTCCCATCAGTTCTAAGCGCTGCCAGTCGGACTTTAAGTTAGGCTGAACAATTGCGTTTTCGTTAGACTCGGATTCACTAGCTAATGATAAGCCCAAAGTTTCTATTTTTCTTAAAGCAACGCTGGCTCTGCTCAAGTTGGGAAGCATATCCATGATGTTCTTCACGGGCATCATTAAGTAAGTGAGCGTTAAAATATAGCCCGATAAAACCGACGTGCTAATATTTGCCAATTTGGGAAGACCAAAAATCAACAGCGCGACAGCAAAGAAAAAGAGAATTTGACCTCCATTAGAGGCAATAGAGAAGATATTCAAACTGACAACTTTGTAATCTCGCGCCGCAGCGGCGGTGGGTTGAAGTTCGCTTGATAGGAAAGCTTCGCGGCGCTGTTGGTGCAGCTTTAATTCTTTAATACCTTCCGTGATGGCGCGAAAGTGTTTAAACAATTTATCTTGTTCTTCGCGAGCGAGGGTAAAGAAGTGAGTCCCTTTCTTTAACAGAAATTGAATAATGACTATGGCTGCAATTATGAAGCAGATCATCACCAGCAATGCTTGCCAGGAAAGCCAGCCTAAATAAATCATGCAGCCAATTACTATGGCAACGTCAATGCAGAGAAAGGGAATAGCAAAAACACTGGTAGAAAGCGCTTGAACATCTTCTGTGAGAGTTGCTAAAAGACGAGGGGCACCCAGTTGTTCCAGGTGACGCAAAGAGGTGGATAAAATCCGGCGGCTCAAGCGTATTTGTAAGTCGAAGATCACTCCTTGGGAAAGGCGGATCAACAAAATCTGGGAAACGAGTCCAGAGATGAGTACCACCGCAGCTAGACCGACAAAGCTCAAGATTGAGGTGGTTGTCTGGGTTCCGCCGTTGGCGGCGTTGTTGATCAGGGCAATTAGTCGAGCGCTGCAAGCTCCGCTGAGCAAACCTGTGAAGACAGCGATCGCCACAAGGCTCCAAGAAGCGCGTAGAAGAAGATAGATGACGTTCATTCAAACCTGCTGAGTGTCATTATTGCAGTTCCCAAAATCGCCTACGAGAGGCGAATCGATCGCATAAAGTGTGAGGGTCGGGGCTATTCGTATTTTAAGTAACAACAATCATCCTTTGGACAGAGGGATAAATCAGCCATCACTAGCTGCCAGAAAGAGGCAATTACCAGGGTAAGTTGATTAAGATGATTCTTGACTGAGGTTTTTGGCAGTAATTGAGAAAAGGCTGATGTTACAGGAAAAATATGCCTAGTTTAATTGAATTCAAATTCTTGGCTCCCAATAATAAAAAGGCTACATTGATGGGTTCTTTTTCCAACTGGAAAGAAATTCCTATGGAAAAAACCGATGATGGTAATTTTAGCACGAAAAGTGAATTAGAGGACGGTGTTTATCAATATAAATTCCGAGTCCAGCGCCCAAGCAAAGCAGATGAACCAGAAAAATGGGTAGAAGTCAATGACCCCTATGTTACTGAAATCGATCTGGCTACAGGAAACGGAGTCGTGCGGATTAAAGGGGGTGAAAGGATTGTTGATACTTATGTTTGGCAGCACGACGACAAGCCTTTGCCTGCGGATAGTGAGTTAGTCATCTATGAGTTATTTATTACAGATTTTTCTGGCGGTGATGATGACCCAAAAGGGCAAGGACAGTACAAGGATGTAATCGAAAAATTGGATTATTTGTGCGAGTTGGGAATAAATGCGATCGAGTTAATGCCAGTCAACGAAAATCCGGGCGATTACGGCTGGGGTTATACTCCCAGATACTACTTAGCCCCACAGCCTAACTACGGTTCAACGGAAGATTTGAAGCGGTTAATTGATGAGTGCCATGCTAGAGGCATCCGCGTCATTTTCGACCAGCTTTATAACCACTCATCAGAAGAATGTCCGCTTGCACAAATTGACCGGGATTACTGGTACTATCACGATCGCCACCATCCTGAAGACGAATATTATTGGGGGCCAGAGTTTAACTACGAATATTGGGACGAAAAGCGCAACACCTGTCCTGCAAAAGATTTTATGGGAGATGTGGTACGGTTCTGGATTCAAGAATACCATATTGACGGGATTCGCTACGACGCATTAAAACAATTAGATAACCTCGACTTTCTGCACTGGCTTATCCAAGAAGCCAAAAATGCAGCCGGATCGAAGCCTTTCTACAATATTGGCGAGCACGTTCCAGAAAATGTTGATATCGTAACTCCCAAGGGGCCGATCGATGCTTGCTGGCACGACAGTTTCTTCCACTTTTTGATACCGCATCTTTTTGGCGATAATTTCGATCTAGAAGAACTCAAGCGAGTGCTAGATCCCAAGCGCCAGGAATATCCAGAAGGCGTTACAAAGGTGGTTAATTACATCAGCAATCACGACCAAAAGCGCTTGTTGGTAAACTTAGGCGATCGCAACATTGTTGGGGAAGCGGCATTTAAGCGGGTTAAGTTGGGGGTTGCTGTGTTAATGACAGCAGCAGGAATACCCATGATCTGGATGGGCGAAGAGTTTGGCGATTGCACTTCCCTGAGTCTAGACTATAGCAACCCGCTAAAATGGTCATTATTAAAGAATGACCATAATAGCAATTTATTTGAGTATTTCAAGGGTGCGATCGCACTTCGCAAACAAAATCCAGCCTTGCAAACTGCCAACATCAATTTCTTCCATGAAAATCCAGATAACAAAGTTTTTGCCTACGTTCGCTGGAATGATGAAGGTTCGAGAGTTGTTGTTGTTGTCAACTTTTCAGATCGACATCTAGCTGACTACCGAATTCCCAACTTTCCCGCCAACGGAACTTGGCACGAATGGACAGGTAACTATGATGTGAATGTGGAAAATAACAAATTAATGATTGATTTGCCTGAATACGAAGCCAAAGTTTTTGTCTGAGATTAATTCTACTAACAAAAGCTTGAAGAAACCTCACCCCCCTGCCCCCCTCTCCGCCTGCGGAGAGGGGGGAGTTTTGCTCCCCCTCTGGGGGGAGTTTTGCTCCCCCTCTGGGGGAGTTTTGCTCCCCCCTCCCCGTGGACGGGGAGGGGTTGGGGGTGGGGTCAATTTTCTGCGGTTCTAATCGTCAGCACTTGCGGAGGCGTCGAATCGGGAGGATAAATAAAGTCTAATTGTACATTTCGCCGATCGCCTGGTGGCATTGCCAATTGCACCAAAGGTTCCAACACCTCACCCATTGGTTGCCACAAATGCACGTAACGAGTCACCAGCTTGTTATCTTCCTTGTAGCGCAACCGCACGCTGCCTCGGAACCACGGAAAATTAAAAGATGGATTTCGGAAAATTAATCCTCCACGACTTAAGCTGTCTTCTTTTAAAGGTGTTTCCAAAGTTAAAGAAACAGTTTGCGGTTGATTAGTGCTGTTGTAAAGAGGCAAGTTTATATTATATTCAACTGCATAATTTCCGTGGGATTCATAAGCTGTATCTGGATAGCGCACTAGCATTTTGGCGGTTTGGATTTGCTGGGTGCCTAATCGTCCACCCCGCAAAGTTGCGATCGCATAAGAAACAGCTTTACCCCGCTGCGGAATAGTAAAATCTTTGGCACCGGGCCTTTCGACTAACAACGCCTCCCATTTAGAACCTTGCGCCACACCTGCAACGCGACCGTAAATCAATTGACCGCCAATTTGTTGTGGAGAAGAAGGCGTTTTATCTCGCGGGCTTGCTAAATTACCTCTATCCAGAAGGGCTTGCCATTCTGCTAAAGTGGGCGCACGTTCAGTACCATCAGGATTTTGCTTGGCAAACATCGCCAAACTAGCTGCATAAACCTTACCGCTACTGCTCAATCGCATTAACGTAGACCGACCGTTTTGAGGCTTTTCAAAATTCCGTACCGGCATGGGAAGATTCATCAACATCGCACTTTGACCGGGGCGAATAATTAGCTTAGCGGGAAAATCAACTTGTCGTTTTCCTTGGAGTACATCATGCACGGCCCGATCGCCAGGGCCAGCATAAACAGTATTATCGGGATTTTCCACATAGTGCGGTAATTTAATATAAGGTGAATCCTGAGTCAAATAACTCGCCGCCTGCAATACATCCACCGTAACGATTTGAGAACCTGGATTATGCAGAATTACTCCCAAATAGTACGTCTGCAAATCCTTGGGATTGATAGTTTGGTGGTGAACAAATAAATCAAACCGTCCCTGAAAAGGAAAATTCAGATGCGCCGCCGGAACAGCTTTTCTTGTAGGCGGAAAAGTAGAAAGTAAAATTCCTTCCATCTTCAACCATTCTGGACTATTGCTGTTAAACATCGGCACCGTATCCAAGCTTCCAGGCAAAGCCTTTACTGGCTGAGGTTGCACGATAATTTGGGGCGTTGGCTTTGGTATTGGTGTGTCTTGCGCTACGGCTAAAGTTTCCGGAGATGGTGCAGATTTTTGCCATAATAGCGAGCAGCTGCTCACACCAATAAGTGCGAGAACGAAGATGTAATGCTTAGGAGGAGGACTGCTTGTTTTTTTAATCATGTTACTGATATTACTCGCATAATGGTGACATGACCTTACACTTTGCTGTATCACGTCGTTGTAGAAAAACACGGACGAAAATTGAAGTATATTTTAGCACCTAGTGAGTCAACTGAGTTCATGATTGAAATTCCGATCCCCCTTGTGACTGCCGTCACGGTCCTAGGGTATCTAGCCTCACCCAGCCGTAAGGTGCTTGTCATACTCTATCAAAGTCCTCAATCACCAGGTACTGTATAGAATCCCCAGCAGCTAAATCCCCAGCAGCTAAACAAAAGGCAATGAGGGGAACCGGGATTTAATGCCCCCTAGCTTGGTTTGGTGTTCAGATCCGTTTGGATCGAGCCATCTGGGAACAACGCATAGCAAGGATAAGTACCCTTTAAAAGGTCTATCCGCTCTTGAAATGACAAAGTGAGTACCAACATTAAATTGAGAAGTGGATAAGCTTCTAACGCCTTTAGAAACTTTGTCTACCCACACTTCATAGTCAGCTACTCGCGCATGGATGGATATCAAGTGATATCCTGTCCCTGATGCTGGCATTGGAGATGGATAATTTTCGAGACGCGAATTTAAAAAGACGCCAAAGTACCCTTGGTTATTGTAGTTCCACCAAGACTCGTTGCTGTAAGTATCAACAAGTCCATAATTCCCTGCGCTGCTATCGGCACTGACTACAGCATACAAAGTGCATCCAGTCGCGTTGGCTAAGAAAGGATTAATTCCTAATTCTTGATTGGCCAAACCGCTAAAATATAATGCTGGTTGATTATCTAACCCAAGTGATAGAGAGGGAGAACTACCTTGCGTTGAACTAGGATGATTTCCGTACCCTGATATATCGGAAAGGCTACCAAAAAGACAAAGTGAAGAACTTGAAACAATATCTGAGTTGGACACTGAACCAGCGTCATAATAAATCCTCCCGTAATTATCGATTTTGATGCCGTCCAGAATGGCCAAATTAGCGTGAGAATGGCTCACGCCAGACCCGGAACTAGAAGAACCAGAAGTCAACGAACGTAGGCTGTTGCTCATACAGTGTTGCTCATACAGCTTGCCGACTTACATGATTCGTTTGGGGCCATCCCCTAACGCTTGAACCTTTTGAGCAATGAAAATTTTGGCAAGTTTGCGGACGACGATCGTAGATATTGCAAGTACGGGTACTTCGGTCCAAGCAGTTGCAAAAACCGTCGCTGCCACGTTTCATTGTAGCCATCCCACTATATCCATCCAAATCAACCTCAAATTCATTAATTTGACCCGATTCTATTTCTTCTGGAAATACTATTGTCCCAAGTAGCGCACAACATTGCGCTTGGCAATAAGGTAAAGCATCCGCACAGTCTCAAACCGCAGCCACAATCCATCCGCACCCAACTCTGTGGCGATCTCTCCAGATGGCACTATATGCAATACTTGCCTTGTTTTCTTTGGTGCGAATAATTTTTCCTCTAGTTCACAATTCTCCATTACGCCTCCTTAAACCCAATGGTTACGCCTCTTCCCAAATCGAAATAATAGCTGAAGATATCCAACTCCTCAAACCTACAGAAATCCTGTAGGAAGATATAGGTACAAATTCCAAGAGCTTATTAGTGTCCAAGTCTATCTTTTTTGATTCCCCTTTGACAATCCCTATTTCTGGAATTTCAAATATAGGTTGACACCAGCCAGCGGAAATCCAGTTATTAGGATTTTGTGGGATTTGCACCCTAATAATTAATCGGTTTGAAGAAAAGAGGACATTACATATCCCCGATTCTGTACAGGAGAAAGATTCTTTTAGCTGCCATGTCATGCGGCGGGTTTACTTGCTTTGGTATCGAGGGTGCTGGGCGGTATCACCTCTGCTTGAACAAGCTCAGACAGTGTTACCACTGGTTCCCCAATTTCAAATGGCAGATCGATGTTGATTTTTACCAGCCTAGTATCTTCTTGGGGGTAATATTTCATTCGATTCGCCAATTCACCCCGTCCGCTAGCGATGTTTCCTTCTGCGAATAGGTAGAGATATTTTGGGTCTGTGTTTGCGTACCCCGATCCATCAAAAAATGCTGTTGCTCTTCCAGCTTCGTTGAAAGTGCAAATTGCGTAAAAATTCATGAAAAGTTTTCCTCATGTTCAAAAAGAAAAGTTTGCTAGCCACATGGAAACTTGGTCTAATTAATGCCGAGAATAATCCAATGGCTGTTTAGAAGAGCGAATATCCTTAGCCCGGTACTTGAGGGATTGTAGCGCCCCGCCATTTGTACACTCTTCAAACTTGGATCAAAATGGTGATAATTGTAGTGTCACTATCTTTGAGCCAGCAACCAACCTTTAGACTACTTCTAGGAACTGTTATGTCTCCCCAAGTGTTGACTGTTTGACCATCTTCGTGTGGAACATCGGAAAATTCTTTTTTTACTATTCGATTTTGTAGGCTCATCAAAAGCCCTTGGAAGTGTTCCCATTCGCTGAAATTGACAGGTAAAGGCATTTTTATTATTCTGGATCTGCTGGGGTTAAGTTGTCAGTGGTTACAATTGCCGATTCGGAAGAGTATTTGGAAGCTTGCTTTTTAGTGAGAATCGCGTCGGATAATTCTTTTTTCGCCTTATCCCATTCTTCTTGCTGTTTTTTAATCTCGCCAACAGTATCTTGAATACTCTTCACTTCACTTACTGCACTACTAACTATTCCAGCAGGATTGTCAATCTCTTGAATTGCTGTGGTGATTTTGGTAAGCGCATTCTGTCGCGCCGTAATTTCGTTGATTTGTTCTGGCATCCAGTTGTAAGCGTTTTCCCAAACTACCCCAGCAGCTTTTAAGGCATTTCCAATTTTTCCAGTATTTTCGGCTCCAAGCGCTATAATCGACCGAGTGCTATCGAGTAAGCTATTAATACTATTGGCAATATTAGCGGTGGCTTGGTACATTCGATTAGCTAATTTAAAATCGTTCTGTACATTAGTCCATGTCGCATCACCTAGCCAGGTCTTCATCAGATCTGACGCTTTTTTTGCGAGAATTTGACTGATATTAAAAGATTGCCCATTCTCATCTTTCATGCCGATGATATCGAGGCCAGTATCGATAATTGTTACCAGTGTTTGAAGAAGATTATTTGACAGCATCGCTGCATTGTGCAATGTTACAACTAAAGTCATTGCGCTTATTACTTCTTGCAACGGTAGCCACCCAAACAGTTTCTTGAAGCCTTCACCTAATGCTTTTTTCACATCATCAATTTTCCCTCCCATCCCGTCGAACCCATTTCTCATTGCACCGCCGACTCTTTCAATTCGTGATGTCGTGGCGAGGCTTGAAGCTTCTGGGATAGAGGAAACTGCATTCAAAATAGATACTTGAGTATCTAGTAATTGCTCTTTTAGATTCACAATTTCTCCTTCAAGTGTTCTGATTTTGATTTCTTGGCGGGCCATTGTTGGCTTAATTGATTGGTTGATTGTTGCATTGATATTTGAAATATCTGTTTCCTGAACGGTCACTCGATCGTTGAGTTCCGAGATCCGAACTGACATATCGCAAGGCGGTGGCGGTGGCGGGTCTGGTGGCGGGTCTGGTGGAAAGGAAGTGGTAAATTCGCCCTCGAATATATAAGGTAAATATTCCTCAACTAGACATCCCCAGCTATTTTACAGAAGACTTAAAGATTGTTTGCCAACTGCGAGAGACAGATTAATAGTTGCGATCGCCTATTGGACTGGCGAACGGATGGGTGCGATCGTCCAGTTGACGAGCGATTCTGTGTACGCAGATGGGGCGCGATCGGCCCCCAGTGATAGGATTACTTTTCGGGCCAGAACAAGGAAAGGGAAGAAAGACACAAGACAAGTTTTTATCCATCCAGTCCTGGCAGAATTACTTCGAGCTTACCAGCCTCCAAGTGAGGGATGGCTGTTCCCCTCGTCCTACAAAAAAGGGGAACACATTACTTGGATCTGCATAGATAAGATGCTGCGGCGTGCCCTTCTCCTAGCAGGTTTGGAAAACTTAGGGATTAGTACGCATTCTTTCCGGCACACGCTGATTACGCGCTTGCACCAGGGAGGCGCAAGCCTGAAGACTATCCAAGCGATTACCGGACACCGAAACTTAGCTGTATTGGCTGACTATATCGAAACCGACAACGACTTCCTACGAGAGACAATTTTTCACTTACCAGCTGCGTGATATGACCGAACCTAAACTAATTTTCACGATGGATTTGCCTGAGAGTCCCCAACGACATCTAATTCTGGGGAATCTGGCTCTTGATTATGACGACGATCGCGTCGCGGTATCGTAAATTATCTCGCCAGCAGTGGCGCGCCAGACCGCCAAGCGAAACAGTGGTTTTGGAAACAGGGCGGGTTGGGTCCGATTCCCAATGGCGATTACAGGATTCCGACCATCGGCTACATTGTTAACACGCCCGGTATCGGAGGAATATTTTTCCACATTCAGCCCGATCCAGTGAGCGATGAAGGGCAGCGGGCTGAGCTTGGTATCCATGCAGACGCCAATTATGAAAAATCGCCGGGCACGGCTGGATGTATTGGAATTATTAGGCAGGACGCTTTTAATCGCTTCTGCGATCGGTTGAAGAAGTTGAATTCCCAAGGTATGAAGCGATTACCTTTGACTGTTCGGTACAGCTGATAGTACTATTGTACTATCATGAGTTTGCGGGGGACTCTGATGTAAAAGAAAGCCCCGCACCCAACTGTCATTTCGTTAAATGGTAATAAGGATATAATCCTCTAGATCCTTTTCTTGTTATTTGGTCAAACTCCAGCTTTTGATGATTTGAACTATATATTTGGGAGAAGCGCCCGATCGCACAAGCCGCTGCACTTCTTCCCAGTGCATCTGTGCAGCAGGTGAACCAGTATTACCGCCTGGGATATGAACGTGCCGCATCTTTCCGTTGTCGCGGTAGCTGTAGCGAAAGTAATTGTTCTTTGTTCGTGCCGTGCCACCCGGCACATATTTGAGATCCCCCTGCCTATCCCAGTGATAGGGTGATTCGGTATCAGCATCGATGATTGATACCGAATCATGGGTGTCGGTCTGCGATAGGGATGATTCTGTATCAGATTGGAATGCTTCTATTGGTGATACAGAATCATCTGCCCCACTGATAAGAGGTGATACAGAATCATTTGATTTCGACTGCAATAGGGATAGGGATGATTCTGTATCAGACTGAGGTGCTTCTATTGGTGATACAGAATCAAATGATGGACACTCGTTCATGGTGGTGTCCCCCTCGTCAAACTTGATTGCCCACTCCCAGCAAAACCTCGTTCGTTTATCGAAGTGTTTGCAGTGCGGACATAATTCGTCTGTTACATCGGAGGGTGATTCTGTATCAGTGTCGATTGCTGATACAGAATCATTGGTTGCCCGCAAGCAAACTCGATCGCTTACTCCTAAATCTAGTTTTTCCGGCGCTGCAGGACACTCATCCCCTTCCCAGTCAACCGAGTCTGGATGGTTGTAGTAATGGTGTTTTGGTTCGGGTTCGCGGTGGTAAGCGCCGAGGTCAAACAGAGTATTCGACTCGGTGTCACTTTTCCTCTGCTTTTTCATAACATTGTTCCAACTTTGACTGGTGTACGGTCTGAAAACTTGTGGGTGCTACGAATTTGCATTTGTAGTACCAGCCGCGTTTCCGCAACGTTTCGCCTGTCAGTTCTTCGGTATCTTCGTCTACCCACTCCATCCCGTAGATAGTGCCGCGTTTGCCCAAATCGTTAAGAACGCGATCGCCAAACCAATATTTAGGTCTGTTGCAATGATTGAAGCTCCACTCAAAATCCCTGAGTTCCCCACACTTAGCCCAGTGTTGGATTAGCCAAATCACCCCCTCTTCGTAAATGCGAAAGCGTTCTCGCTTGCAAATCTTAAGTATCGCTTCGGCACTTTCCCTTCCGATGAGAACGTGGATTCTGATGTAAGGATCTGGTTTTTCCCATGTAGCAGTCATACAGTCATTGGATAATCATCTGTTCCTGTCTTTTAAATTTCTTACGGATTTTTCTACCTTGTTAAAGGCTTCCAGCACGGCGTCAATGGCAGAATCCGCGTCGTCAATATCGAAGGGTTCTGTGTTGATATCGCCGTGAAATTTAGCCACCGCGTACAACAGTTGTGCGCTGGCATCTTTGAGGTAAAAGAGTGGGTGTTTCGAGTGCATATGTACTAATGGCTGGTCATTGGTCATTGGTCAATTGGGCTCGGACTGCTAGAAAAATTTCATAATCTCCAGTCCCGTCGCAGAAGTCGCAAGTGTCATAATGTTCTTCCGGCTCAGCGTCTTCGTAATACCAATGGATATTGTGTGAAATATCGATAATGCCCGTTCCATCGCATTTAGGGCACTGTTGCTTTTTGGTCATGAGGGACTGGGGATTGGGGATTGGGGATTGGGGACTGGGTGGGTACTGCCCAGTCCGAGGGTTGTCAGTTGTCAGTTGTCAGTTCATCTCCTGGTCTCTTAGTTCTCTGCTGGCCCAAAATCATCAGGTATTTCATCAATGGATTGAACTCTTAACAGTCGCATCATGGACTTCCATTGACGAGGTGTTGGACGTGCTGGAGTTTCGCCAGATATCCAGCGCTGATATGTTCGCCTGGGAATGCTGCACTGGGCGGCAAACTCATCTTGAGATAGTTTTGTGCGCTGTATTCTAAGAATCTCCAACCGAGAATCACTCCCTTCAAGTCTTCTTTCTGTCATTATGCCACATTGACGCGCCATATTGACACATTCAATCTGAATGCGCCATAATGACGCTTGAATAGATACACAAAAGGGCAGCCCCACAGTGATTACCTCATCAGGGTGCGTCGTGCGGTGAACTGCCCTCCTTAAGTGTCTCACCCCATAAGTACATTTACGTACTGAACCATCCGATCGGGCCTGTAAGTCGTCGCGTCGCTTGAGTCCTCGGAAAGTTTCAGCAGTGAATGTGCGTTAAAGCAAAACTCAAAACTAGGAACGATGAACGATGAACGAAGACACCTTGATAGCAGAAACAGAACCGACTGAAGCGACCGAGCCAGAGCCAGAGACATCAGAAGAGGCTGACGATGACGATGACGATGACTTAACTGTGGGCATCGCCTATTAATTGCCAAGTGCGATCGCATCACAACCAGGATGGAGCGAAATGCGATCGCGCTTCAACCAACCAATTAGGGTGTAGAAAATGAAAACTTATCTAATCCTGAGAGACAACGCCGGGCCTTGGGAACTGGTGCGGCATCTTTTCCACCTGCTTCCCATTAAATCGATCCATCCGATCGTGCTGAGCGATCGTGGTTATGACCATCAATATTACGAACTTGACGGCGACAAACTTACCGAAGCACAGTTGGAAGCTTTGGCATCTGCCCTGATGTGGCAGTGGGAAAAGGACGCAAGCATAAACTTCGAGTGTGCAGCCAGCCAAGTTAAACGTCGGTTTCTAATTTCAAAGCATTGGGTTAGTCACGTTTACTGCGAATGACCCAACGGCATAATCGTTTCTTCCCAAGATTTAGTTGATGCAGTCTACTAGATGAGGTTCAAAAATGTCAAAGCGACAGTCCATCATCCAAAAAAATAACCGCCGCACCAGACGGGGGAAGAAACGTCACACCTTGGAACAGGCGATCAGCAGTATTCGCCACACAGGGAATCTGCACTATCAGTATCGGAGGCTTGGGAGATGATTCCACACTTTGACCAACACCTAGAGCAGGAATACGGCAAAGAGATAGCCGATCGCTACCGAGCTTTGATTCAAAGTTCGGAATACCGTCAGGCGAAAGGCGGTTACGCCAAGCATGACAAACCCAATTTCTATAAAACTCGCGGTCGCAAGAAATAGCGATGGACAGTACTGACCTACCAGACACGGCATCGGAGCTAGAACAACTCCGAGCCCAAATAGAGCAACTCCAAACTGAAAATCAAGAACTCAAAAAAGCGCTTCTCCTCGCACGGGATGCCACCCCAATCAAGCGCATCAGCTACGCACGAGCGAACGAACTAGCCCAGAAAGCGTGCATGGAGCTTTCCAGATGCGGAAATCTTTGGCTCTTAAGAATGGGGAATTTATTTCGTAAGTTCCGCTTCCTCCGAGAGGTGTGGGACTTGCTTTCTGTCGATGGATGGGAGCTTTCGGGCATTTTTCCTCCCGAACAATTAGCTACAGAAATCGGTATGTCTATCTCCAACGAGCGAGGAAGATTTGTTCTCAGAAAAAATCATATGGCTTCAGTATTTGGCACACTCTCAGATGTTTGGTGCCACATCGTTAGTCGTTGCTCTGGTTCGCTTGATGAGTCTATTAAACTGCTAGATTTGTGGGCAACGAAATACGAAGAACACAAGCGGAATAGGTGGCGTGCCATTTTTGGCAGCCAGAATCAAAGCGGCTTTCACCACGCCAGAAGTAGCTAACCAAAATTGATGCCAAAAAAGCGATCGCACATAAAATGCGATCGCACATAAAAGTATTGGATGGATACTAACTATGAGTGTACCAAAGTTTGCAAGAATCCCATCGGGAATCTGGATTAATCTCACTTTAATCCGATTGGTTCAGGTACTTCCCAGTAGCACCCCTAGAATTCGGGTCATTTGGGATAAAAATACATCTGATTTCCTTGACAATGAACAAGCACTAGCGGTTATAAAAGCGTTAGAGGAAACCGATTTTATTGATATGCAGCAATTTTCAACAGAGGAACATGAATGATTAGGAGATGGAGACAAATAGCTATGGTAACGATATCATCAGCTATCAAGAAAGCCCAAGCCGAAAACCTGGACATTAAAAAGACAATTGACGCAGCTTACCCATTTGGAGAACGGGCATATCATCCATATAGAATCTGGCTCTCACAACGACGAATAGCACTGGAACATTTTAATCTGTACCACAAAAAATATCCCACAGATTCGTCAAGGTTTACTTGCAAATATTGTCGAGACTTAGAGGGCGGATGTCTTTTCTGTATGAACCGACAGCCACAGGAAGGGGATGTCGTTCTTTCTCAAACGAGAAAACCGCGCCCCTACGATGTCGTGCTTGGTGGTAAAAACGCCTGACGAGCTGGATTGACGCACCAGCGAAACTCACCGCAGCGGTGAGTCGCGGATGGCGCCCAAACCCATTTGCACCATCGCATTGCAGCAGTTTAGGGCTTTTGTATAGAAACAGGCTCATAGTGGCCTTCGTGGCTTCGTAAGCTCGGCTGCTGCTGGCGACGGTTCCCACGCGACTTCGGGATTCCGAAGATGGCCTTGAGGGTGAATTAGGCTGGATTAATTCCTTGGCCTTCGGGTGATTCGTAGGCTTTTCGCTGTGGATTGTTTGGAATAGTTTGAGAGTACTTGGACTAGATATCTGCAAGTCCTCGGTTTCGGCTTGCCTAATATCAGAGAAACCGACCGAACCTCGACAATTTTATTTTGATTGCAAATTCGAGAAGCTCTACGCTGATGCGGCTGGAATAGCGGAAATGCTGGCACTAAAGCCAGATGTAGCGGTAATGGAACCGACTGGTATAAATTACGCCCGTTTGTGGGGAACTCACCTAGCGCGTGCGGGTATACCTGTGTTTCTCGTAGGACATTCGGAGTTAAAAGCGTATCGAAAACACCTGGGTTGGACTGACAACAAGGATGACGATGCAGACGCGCTATCGCTAGCGTGTTATTATTTCGATTACCACCAGGTACAGCGGCGATTCATCCAGGTGAGGGATTTTCCGATTACCAAAATCAGAGAGTTAGTTCTGAGACTGGCACATCTCAATCGAGTACAATCCCCCATCATCAATCGTCTTAGACAAGATTTGGCTTGGCAGTTTCCAGAAGTTGCGTTGGTCCGATCGCGCCGCCAAACCTGTGGATTAAATTTGCCGCTGCTGTGGGGATGGTTGGCTGGGATTAAAAAGTCGGCTAAGTACGACAGACTACTTTCTCAGTCAGTCGGGTTGGGCATCACTACTAGCGTGCGTCGCCATGCTGCCAGACTTTGCGATTTGCAACGAGAAGAGATTGAGATTGAGCTAGAGCTAAAGGCGCTGCTGGCAGACCCGCTGTTTGTTCCGTACCGGAAGGTGTTCGCTCAATTTGGGTTTGGTATGCGGTTAGAAGCAATCCTGATCAGTCAGATTTACCCGCTGGCGAATTACCTTGTTGATGGGAAGCCAGAAGTGATTATCCGTCGCGGTCGGAAGTCGGGCAAACCCACTAAGCGTTACCTTTCCCAGCGTCGGTTTCAGAAGGCTTTGGGTGTTGCGCCGGGTAAAGAGGCATCCGGCGACAAGGAACTAGACCGAGTGGGTGGGAGTGACATTTGTCGGATTGCTCTGTGGCAGTGGGTGTTCACCAGGATTGAACCGCGCCGGTGTCGGTTACCGAATCCAATTGGTGAGCGGCTGGGTGAGATGATTGACCGAGAGAAGGCGAACAAGCGTCCGATTAAGTTGGTGCGATCGCGCGTTTCGGCCCTCGCTTCCAAATTATTGTTTAAGGAATTGGTGAGAGCCACCATCTAGATTGCAGCGCAGCGCCCCAAATTCTTCACGAGTTTGGGGCGCTTTCTCACGCCTAAATTTTGATAGAATTGCTAGGGTGAAAAGCATTACATTTAAAATCAAGAGTCCGACCTAGAGCCATGCTAGAGCAGAGCTTTTAATCTCAAGTCACAACTAAGTACTCACAAGTTATGAGAACTCCAACACTCAGCCATGTCTTATTAGATGCTCAACAGACAAAAACAGTGATAAAATCAAACCCTCCAGTGCAGACTACTCCCGATTATCAGGAAATAATTTGCCTGTTTTTCCTCGATATTGTTAAACAACAATCACCAGACTTAGTTTTATCTGAATTTGAACGTTTATTTATTAATCCAGTGTGGTGGCTTCATTCGGAACCACAAAAAGCTCTTAAAAAAATTCTTTCGTCTAATAACCAATTAGATTTTAGAAACACCTTAAAACGTTGTATTTATATTCTTCTGAATAACTGGATTTTTAGCAGAAAATACAAGCCTGCACAAGATTTACTTGAACTTATTTCTAATTCGGCAAACAGGCAGTCCACGCTATCTGTGAGCGTAAAAAATCTAAGAGGTTGGCTCAATAATTTTATTAATAGCGAAGACTACGAAGAACTCAAGTTATTTGTTTCCAGATACGATAATCGGGAAAAAGACCACTGGAAAAGCCGCTACACCTCTTATTTACTAGCTCCTCAGTATACCAATTCCAAAAACTTAATGGAACAGCGCGAAGCTGCAAGAGGACTGGCCAAGCAGCTGCAAGAGCAGTTCAAATTCGATCTGGCAATGTACACATCTCATTCTCACTCTGCTTCATGCAAAAATAGAAAAACAGAGAACCCGACGGCTCTTGGTGATGAAGCTTTGCGTTTAATCAAGAAAGTTGTAGGAAAACGCAGCGCGTTCAACTATGCAAGCTTAGCCAATATTTTTATTAAACAAACTCAACGACTTACTTACAGTACCTTTAAGCAAAGCCTGTTAAAATATTTAATATTTTCTGTGGATAATCAAGGATTGGTAGAGGCTCTAAAGACGCGGCTAACTAAAAAGCTAGAATTTCTTTATCAAACATCTAATGAAGAAGAGTTGAGTAATGCTCTGCTGCTCAAAACTTGTAATCGGGTGATTGAATACTTAACCACAGAAAAAGATGGAGAACCTTCGCCGCTTTTTGTTTCGTTAGCTTCTCAAGGAAATCCTCTAACTCTTTCAATTCTTCTCCTCAATATTATTCTAATTTGTCCGCCCAGTCGGACTCATTTAGAAGTTTGTATGGCTAAGTTGATTCAGAACTACGAATCTTATTCGCAAGAAGAATGTCATTGGGTGATTAATTTTTTGGAGATTTCTAAAATTATATTAACCATTTATACAGAGAATGTTCGATACAACTTGGTCAATATGGAAAATGTTAATCTAACTACTCAGTCTATTAATGATGGGGATTCTTATCGAGTTTTTTCTCAAACTAAATGGGGAATGTAAGTAGGTGGGCGTAAATAAACTGAACACCCAGAAACCGGGTTTATTGAAGAATACCCTCGCCATTTCTTTGTAGGTTGGGTTTCGCTTCTCTCAACCCAACCTACAAAGCGCGTCCATTTTTTGGTTTGGGGAAGGTATTGCTTATACGATCGTTATTCAATGGAGTGATGAAGATGGATGTTATTTAGTACATTTACCAGAGTTTACCATTCAACAATTTAACACTCATAGTGACACATATTAAGAAGCATTAAATAACGCTCAAGAAGTATTAGAATTACTCCTTGAAGAATATCAACAAGACGGTAAACCTTTACCTCAACCTAAACCGCTAGTTACTTTTTCTCAAGTTACTTAGGGTGTGGGGTGTTGGAGTGCTGGAAGAGCCTCTAAATTTTCCCCCTCCCTGTTGCGGGGAGGGGGTGAGGGGGTGGGGTAAGCTATCCGATTAATTGACGCTCAAAATTGACCACTTAACGGTTTGACTGCCACTGTTGTCAAAGTATATGTATTGTTGGTCATTGTTGATGAACGATACGGTTTCGCCAGGATTGAGTTCAACTGTCTGTTCCTTGCCGTTAGCAACAGCTCGATCGTCTTTTACCGCCACCAGTGCTGCTGGCGTTATGCCTTGGAAACGCATATATGGTTCTCGCCCCGTATTCGCCGGATTGCCATTGGCATCTACCATGTTAGCGATCGGGGCGTTGTTGTCGCTCCACCCGTAGTTCCACGTTCCCTCAGCTTGAATTTTTAATGTTATCTTTTTGTCCGATTCGTTAATCAAGCTGGGAAGGTTTTCTTCTTCAGTTGCGAAAACAATAAGTTCGCCGCTAGGTAGGGGAAAGGTTTTATTGTCAGGGCCAGAGACAATAGATTCTTCTTTAGTTGAGGCAGAACCGTTACCGTTCTTGATGCTGGCAATAGACCACTTAATGGTGAGACTGCCACTATTGTCGCTGTAGACACCTGGTTGATCGTTGTGGATGAATGATACAGTCTTGTGTGGTGGGAGTTCCATCTCCTGTTCCTTACCGCTGTCCACAGGTTTGCCATCAATTACCGCCACCAGTGCCGCTGGCGTTACGTCTGGGAAACGCATATATGGGTTACGTCCAGTCTGCGCCGTATTGCCATCGCCATCCACTTGATTGGCGAATGCCTCTTTACCTCCGTAACTCCATTTTCCCTCAGCTTTAATTTTTAATTTTATCGTTTTGTCAGATTGGTTGGTCAAGCTGGGAAGGTTTTGTTCCTCTTTTGCGAAAACGGTAAGTTCACCGCTGGGTAGCTTTATGCTGGATTGGGTCATGGTTTTTTTAGTTGCTCGTTTACAGGAGTTACTTTACCATAGACGCCCTCAGTAACTTGTAATTTATTTAACTTTTTTTATAAAAGCTATGATTTTTATGATTTAAAATACTAATAACTCCAGAGGAAGAAAAAAAAACGTAACTGCACCCACAAAAATGCCAAAAACTGCGATCGCTCTAATAATGGCGCTCCCGGTTTTCGCTTCTATAACTTTGGAAGCATCTGGGAAAACCCTACTTAGCCGGTGAGATTTTTACTACTCCAGCCACTGCCAGCAGCTGATACTAAAACCGAATCCTTCTACGGCAAGAGCAGCGACATAGCCAGTAACCGGGGTAAAATCTTGAAGCAACCAATTAGCAGCTGACTCGGTATCGCCTTTAATACTAAGTAGCTTAGCTGGTTCTCCTGGAGATAAGGAAACATCAAATCCATCCAGGGGTAAACTTAATCCATCTCCAATTGCTTTCACATACGCTTCTTTGCGAGTCCAGCAATTATAAAATGCTGCTTGTTTTTGACTGCGATCGAGGTCGCGCAATACAGCATATTCTTGGGAGGAAAAGAAACGTTTGGCAATTTGTTCGGCATCGTCAATCGGACGGATTTGTTCGATGTCGATACCGAGATTGCGTCCGTGCGTAACCGCATATAGAGCAAATCCATGAGAGTCAGATAAATTAAACCGCAACGTATTTCCACCGCAGGTTTCCGCCAGTGCAGGTTTGCCGCGAGAACCATAATTAAATTCCAACTCATTTGGCGCTTTATTCAAATAGCGACTCAAGATCGTTCTGAGAATTCCACGACGAGCTATGAAACGGTTTCTATGCTGCTCAAAGTAAAATCTCTCGGCCCTCTTTAGCTCATCCTCAGAGAGGATTTGTGCTAGCTGCTGAACCCGTAGACTAGGTAAGTCAATACAAGCACACCAAATATGGATATCATTACTCGACAATGTAAAATTTGCTGGTGGAGTATCCCACATAGAACCAAAAACCGTCATCAGTAGCTATCCTTTAAGATCGGAGAAACAAAAGAGAAATTATGCCAGATTTTTCGGACGATTCAATTACAGATACTGAAGAAAAAGTCAATCTTCCTCAAGAAGAGGATGTCTTCATTTTTCCTGCATCTTTTGCCCAGCAGCGATTGTGGTTCATCGATCGGTTGGTTCCGGGCAATACCTTTTATAACGTGCCGACAGCAATTCGCCTGACAGGTTCGCTCAATATAACTGCCTTAGAACAGACGTTCAAGGAAATTGTACGCCGCCACGAAGCCTTGCGTACTAGATTTGCGATCGCACAGGGGCAACCCGTGCAGGTAATTGCTCCCACTTTAGACATATCTCTACCTATATTAGACTTGCGGCAGTTGACAAAAGATGAACGGGAGGCAGAAGCAAAGCGCATCGTCACCGGAGAATGCGATCGACCTTTCGATCTGTCCTGTGGGCCATTGCTGCGAGTGATGGTACTTAAGCTGGAAGAGACAGAACATATTTTATTGCTGAATATGCACCATATTATCTGCGATGATTGGTCTATAGGAGTGTTAATTCGAGAACTGGGGACAATCTACACAGCTTTTGCACAAAAACAGCCTTCTCCTCTGCCAGAATTACCTCTCCAATACGCGGACTTTTCCCACTGGCAACGCGAATGGTTACCAGGGCAAATATTGGAAACCCAATTAACTTACTGGCGGCAGCAATTAAACGGCATTTCCACGCTAAATCTGCTTACCGACAAATCGAAACCTGCTATCCAAAGCTATCAAGGAACGACAGAATTTTTAGAGTTACCGAAAAAGTTAAGCGATGCTTTAGAAACTCTTTCCCAGCAAGAAAGTGTCACCTTATTCATGACCCTACTAGCAGCATTTCAGACATTGCTTTACCGCTACACCAATCAGGAAGATATAGCGGTTGGTTCGCCAATTGCCAACCGAAATATGAGCCAAATTGAAGGATTAATTGGTTTTTTTGTCAATAGTTTGGTACTACGCACCAACTTATCTGGAAACCCAACTTTTCGAGAACTGATCGGCAGAGTAAGAGAAGTAACGTTAGGCGCATACAGCCACCAGGATTTGCCTTTTGAAAAGCTAGTTGAGGAATTGCATCCCGAAAGAAATTTAAATCGACATCCGCTATTCCAAGTGGTGTTTGGTTTCGAGAATGCGCCAATGTCGGCGCTAGAATTACCTGGTTTAGTGCCTAGCTTTATGAATATTGACTTTAAAACAACGCGCTTCGATCTGGAGTTGCACTTGTGGAAGTGTTCGGAGGATTTCCGAAGCCTATGGGGAGGAAAGTGGGAGTATTCTGAGGGGATTAGAGGCGTAGTAGTTTACAACAATGAGCTATTTGATAAAGCCACTATTAGCCGGATGTTTGGACATTTTATAACCCTGTTAGAAGGTATTGTTGTCAATCCGGAACAACGAATTGCAAATTTACCACTTTTGAACGAAGTAGATCTGCATCAGGTGTTAATTCAATGGAACGATACCCAGGCAGATTATCCTCACGATAAATGTATACATCAGTTATTTGAAGAACAGGTAAAGCAAAATATAGATAATATAGCTGTTGTCTTTGAAGAAAAGCAAATTACATACCTGGAGTTGAATATTCGCAGCAATCAATTAGCGCATTACTTACAAAAATTGGGAGTTGCTGCGGAAGTTTTAGTTGGCATTTGCGTCGAGCCTTCTGTCGAAATGATTGTGGGGTTGCTGGGTATCTTGAAAGCAGGAGGAGCTTATGTGCCATTAGACCCTAGCTATCCGTGCGATCGCATAAATTTCATGCTTGAAAATGCACAAGTTAAAGTGTTGCTAACCCAAGAGAAATTAGCAGATCATTTTGACAACTTTTCGCACTCCTTAGTTAACTTGGATAAAGACTGGGAAATTATCGATCGAGAAACCAAAGAAACGCCTAACTGCGCTGTCACAAGCGACAACTTAGCATATGTAATCTACACCTCTGGCTCTACAGGAAAACCCAAGGGAGTTGCTGTAACTCACAAAGCTGTAAATCGGTTAGTGTGGAACACAAATTATATAAAATTAGCACCTTATGATAAAATTGCCCAAGTTTCCAACACTTCCTTCGATGCAGCGACATTCGAGATTTGGGGAGCATTGCTTAACGGCGCTCAACTCGTTGGAATTCGCAGAGATGTCACGCTCTCGCCTCACGATTTGGCATTACAACTCCGCCAAAAAGGCATCAGCGTCCTATTTTTGACCACCGCCTTATTCCAACAGATCGCCAGAGATGTTCCGCAAGCTTTCGTTTCGTTACGATACTTGCTATTCGGAGGCGAGGCTGTCGATCCCAGGTGGGTTAAAAAAGTTATCAAAAATGGTTCGCCAAAGCAATTAATTCATGTTTATGGCCCTACGGAAAATACAACATTTTCTTCTTATTACTGCGTGCAAGACGTACCAGAATCAGCCACATCTATACCCATTGGTCGCCCCATTACGAACACGCAGATTTATCTCCTAGATTCCCATTTACAGCCTGTACCTATCGGCGCGACAGGCGAGTTGTACATCGGCGGCGATGGATTGGCGCGAGAATATCTCAATTGCTCTGATTTAACTGCCGATCGCTTCATTTCGTTACCAGAAACCCGGTTTTTTGGAAAAACCGGGTTTCTCCAAGGAGTCCGTCTTTATAAAACAGGTGATTTAGCTCGCTATTTACCAGACGGCAATATTGAGTTTTTAGGTCGCCTCGACGAACAAGTGAAAATTCGCGGCTTTCGGATCGAATTGGGAGAGATTGAAGCGGTGCTAAATCAACATCCAGCAGTGAGAGATGCGGTGGCGATCGTTAGGGAAGACATCCCTGGTGATAAGCATTTGGTGGCTTATATTGTTCCTGAAAACAAACTAATTAATCCAAAATCCAAAATCCTCTCTTGCGAAGGTGGGCATCGTGACGGGAACCGCCAAGACGCCCACTTCGCGCAAAATCCAAAATCGAGTGATTTGCGCCAATTCCTGAGAGAAAAGTTACCAGAATACATGATGCCTTCAGCGTATGTGGTGCTGGAGTCCCTACCGCTGACACCCAATGGTAAAGTCGATCGCCGTGCCTTACCTGCGATAGATACGCTGAGTATTGAGATCGAAGAAAATTATGTCGCACCTCGGACTTCCGTCGAAGAGGTGCTAGTAGAAATTTGGAGTAAGATTTTGGGAAAGCAGCAGGTAGGTGTCCACGACAACTTCTTTGAATTGGGCGGTCATTCTCTACTAGCGACTCAGCTAACTTCCCGCATACGCGACGCTTTCCAAATAGAGTTGCCTGTACGCAACTTGTTTGAGGCACCTACTGTGGCTAGTATGGCGAGGTATATTGAAACAATGTCTTGGGCAGCGAAAGGTCTGGATAGCACTACAACGACAATAAATACGCGAGAAGAGGTGGAATTCTAAATTATGGTTCAAACACTGCAAGCTAAAAACGTCACCCTGCATGACTTAAGAGCAAGATTTGGAGTCCAGCTAGTTGAGGACGATCAATTTTTTCGGGAGTGGCAGGATAATTTGCCAGAAATCACCGATTTAGAAAAGCAGCGACTCGATCGAGTTAAGGCAAGTTATTCCAATTTACTTAAGTACCCTCCCATGCTCGAAAATACGGTCAAAATGGTAGTGCTATCTCCCCTGTTAGATTTAGCAGGTTTTTATCTATCTCCATTTCACATAACTTCAGAAAAATCTGTGGAGATTTCAGCAGAGGATGAAGGAGTAATGTACAAAGGACAGATTGATGTACTGGCTTTATTTGAACAACTTTGGGTAACGGTCATTGAGTCCAAGCAGGCGGCTTTCTCTCTAGAAGTAGGAAGAGCGCAGCTACTAGCTTATATGTTGGCAAATCCCGATTCAGATAAATTTACCTTTGGGCTGCTAACAAATGGCGGTAGTTTCATGTTTATCAAATTGGTAAAACAAGAGACTCCGCAGTACGCCATGTCTAAAATGTTCTATATTTTTAATCCTGGGAATGATTTGTATGGTGTACTGAGTGTATTAAAGCGCCTGGGTCAGTTGACGACTAGCAAATAACAGCTATCACTTTGATTAATGTTCAGATAAGAGGTGTGGTTTTGAATATAGTTGAGTTTTTGTCTTATCTTAGAAGTCTAGATATTAATGTATTTCTTGAGAGCGTTAGCGGGGCAGATACGGAGGAGCTTCGCCTTCGCTGCAACGCCCCTGAAGGAACTCTGACACCAGAACTGCGTGCAGAAATATCTCAGCGCAAAGCAGAAATTATTTCCTTTTTAAGGACAGCTAATTCTACTAAGAACACTACTTGTATACCCCTTGTATCTATCTCGCGGGATGGAAATATACCTCTCTCTTTTGCACAACAGCGGCTGTGGTTTATTGACCAATTAGTACCCAACAATTCTTTCTATAACGTTCCGGCAGCATTGCGTTTGTTAGGTTCGCTCAACTTAGCGGCACTGGAACAAACTTTTAACAAAATTGTTGAACGTCACGAAGCTTTGCGTACCGCTTTTGTAACGCTGGAAGGGCAACCAGTTCAGGCAATTAATGTCGCCTTAAAAGTATCCTTACCAGTAATAGATTTGCGGCAATTGCCACAAGCAGAACGAGAAAAGGAAGCGCGACGGCTAACTACCCAGGAGGCTCAACGCCCTTTCAATTTATCAAGTAACCCATTGCTGCGAGTAACACTATTGCGGTTGGATGAAGCAGAACATATTCTATTGTTGAATATGCACCACATTATTTCTGATGGTTGGTCAATCGGAGTGCTAATTAGAGAAATAGGCGCACTTTACACAGCTTTCGCCAGCGAGAAGCCTTCACCTCTGCCACAATTACCCATCCAATATGCTGACTTTGCACACTGGCAGCGCGAGTGGTTGCAAGGGGAAGTGTTAGAAACACAACTTGCTTACTGGCGGCAACAATTAGACGGCATTTCTATGCTAAATTTGCCTGCCGATAGGCCGATGCCAGCAGTTCAAACTTATCGAGGTGCAACGCAAATTGTCCAACTCCCGAAAACTTTAAGTCAAGCGTTAGAATCTCTTTCCCAACAGGAAGAGGTAACTTTGTTCATGACTCTGCTGGCAGCATTCCAGATTTTACTCTACCGCTATACGCAGCAAGAAGATATTGCTGTAGGTTCGCCTATCGCTAATCGCAATCGCAGTGAAATTGAAGGATTAATCGGCTTTTTTGTCAATAGTTTGGTGTTGCGTACCGACTTATCGGGGAATCCAAGTTTTAGGGAAGTTTTGAGTCGAGTAAAAGAGGTAGCTTTGGGAGCCTATGCTCACCAAGATTTGCCCTTTGAGAAGTTGGTCGAGGAACTGCATCCTGAGCGGAACTTAAATCAAAATCCCTTGTTTCAAGTTGTGTTTGCGCTACAAAATGCGCCAATGTCGGCGCTAGAATTACCTGGGTTAATGCTAAGTCCGCTGGAATTTAATAGTGAGACAACGCGGTTTGATTTGGAGTTTCACTTGTGGGACCGATCGCACAAAGAAGGATCTCCTCTAACGCCCAACAATAACCTATGGGTAAATAGCTCGGAAGGAATAAGCGGTTTTGTAATTTACAGCACAGATTTATTTGATGAAGCGACGATCAATCGGATGCTGGGACATTTCCAAAACCTGCTAGAAGCTATTGTTGCGAATCCAGAACAACGAATCGCCGACTTACCGCTATTAAGCGAATCTGAGCTACATCAATTATTAGTGGAATGGAACAATACCCAGGCAGATTATCCTCAAGATAGATGTATTCATCAGTTGTTTGAAGCTCAAGTAGAGCAGAACCCTGATGCCTTAGCGCTGGTATTTGGAGATAAAACGCTCACTTATCGAGAACTAAATATACGCAGCAACAAACTTGCACATTATCTACAAAAACTGGGTGTTGGTGCAGAAGTTTTAGTAGGGCTTTGTGTAGAGCGAGCCTCGCTAACGCTCGATATGGTAATCGCTATGTTGGGCATCCTCAAAGCGGGTGGAGCTTATTTACCTTTAGACCCAAGCTATCCTCCTGAACGTTTGAATTTGATGATTGAAGATGCTCAGGTGCCAGTATTATTGACTCATGAGCGGTGGATTGAGCGTCTAGGAAAGCAAAATTCATCGATAATCTGCCTGGATAAAGATTGGGAAAGTATTACTCAAGAAAGTGAAAATAATCCTCGGAGTAAGGTAACAGCAAATAACCTGGCTTATGTCATATATACTTCAGGCTCAACTGGAAAGCCTAAAGGAGTCCAAATTGAACATCGCAGCTTGTTAAATCTCGTTTTTTGGCATCAAAAAGCCTTTGCAGTTTCACCACGCGATCGCGCAACGCAGATAGCCGGAGTTGCCTTTGATGCTTGCGTGTGGGAAATATGGCCTTATCTAAGTGCTGGAGCTAGCATTCATTTGGCAGATGATGAAATTAGGCGATCGCCCTCTCAACTGCGAGATTGGCTAGTATCAAAAGCGATAACAATTACTTTTTTACCAACACCTTTAGCAGAGAAAGTTTTATCATTAGATTGGCCGAATAACGCAGCTTTGCGAATATTACTCACAGGTGGAGACAAACTACATCAGTATCCTTCGCTTTCCCATTCTTTTCAGGTAGTCAATAATTACGGGCCGACAGAGAATAGTGTTGTTACAACTTCTGGTGTAGTTCCTGTCACTAAGCAAGCCGATGTAGCACCTGCGATCGGTCGTCCCATTGCCAACACCCAAGTTTATGTGCTGGATGAAAATTTACAACCTTTACCCATTGGAATTCCAGGCGAATTGTACATTGCTGGTGATGGACTAGCGCGGGGTTATCTAAACCATCCTGAATTAACAGAAACCCGGTTTCTGCCAGGGACACGCCTTTATAAAACAGGCGATTTAGTTCGTTATCGAGAAGATGGCAACATCGAATTTTTAGGTCGCACCGACGATCAGGTAAAAATTCGCGGCTACCGCATCGAATTGGGAGAAATTGAAGTTATTCTGAATCAGCATCCAGCAGTACTGCAAACGACCGTCATAAATCGTGAAGATACAGGCGAGAATCGTCTAGTAGCTTATGTAGCGCTGAATGCGGAATACAACAGCGAAAAAGAACAGACGCAATTGCCGAATGAGCAGGTATTGCAGTGGCAAATGCTATACGACGAAACTTATAATCAACCTGCTGGCGATTCAGATCCGACATTTAATATTGTCGGTTGGAATAGCAGTTACACCAATCAACCGATTCCAGCAGAACAGATGTGCGAATGGGTGAATAACCAAGTCGCCCAAATTACGGCTTTGCAACCCAGTCGAGTGCTAGAAATTGGTTGCGGAACAGGTTTATTACTTTTCCGAATTGCGCCTCAATGTACTAAATATTGGGGAACGGACTTTTCCCCTGCTTCACTCAACTACATTCAGCATCAGTTGGCAAATCTAGAATTACCTCAAGTAACCCTGCTTCAAAAAATGGGTACTGATTTTGAAGGAATAGAAGCAGAAGCTTTTGATGCTGTAATTCTCAACTCTGTCGTGCAATATTTCCCCAATATTGACTATCTTGTGCGGGTGATAGAAGGTGCGGTGCAGGCAGCTGCATCCGGTGGATTTATCTTCATAGGAGATGTGCGTAGTCTGCCACTTTTGCCAGCTTTCCATGCGTCGGTTCAACTGTATCAAGCAGAACCTTCCACTACCCGCGAGCAGTTGCAGCAACGGGTACAAATGCAAATGTACCAAGAAACAGAGTTAGTCATCGATCCGGCTTTCTTCCGTGCATTAAAGCAGCAGTTTCCACAGATTAGCAACGTGCAAATTCAACTAATGCGCGGTCGCTACCATAATGAATTAACTCAGTTTCGCTATAATGCAATTCTTTATATTGGCGCTGAAATAGATATTAGAAGAACCCCACCCCAACCCTCCCCGCCACGGGGAGGGAGCCGGAGTATTCTTGCTTCTGGCAGTGAAACAGATCCTAGAAGAACCCCACCCCAACCCTCCCCGCCACGGGGAGGGAGCCGGAGTATTCTTGCTTCCCCCCGTGGCGGGGGGACTGAGGGGGGTTCCATAGAGTCGCTTGATTGGCAAGAAAATAACTTAACAGTCTCAACAGTGCGACAGCTATTAATTGAGAATCAACCCGAAATATTAAACATTACCAATGTGCCTAATGCGCGGGTGATGGCAGCAGTTAAAACGGCAGAATGGCTATCGGGTGCAGAAGAATTTAAAACAGCAAACCAGATGCGCGAAGCTTTGGAAAAACTCCAGAATTTGGGTATAGATCCCGAAGATTGGTATACTCTGAATGTACCCTACAGTATTGAGATTAGCTGGTCGGATTACGGTAGTGAAGGACGCTACGATGTAGTGTTTGTACGGGAAGATGTCACGCGATCGATCCCTGTGGTGCAGCAGGTAGAAAGGTTGCGTCCGTGGCAATCTTACGCCAATAATCCCCTACAAGCTAAAGCAGCGCGTAAGTTGGTGCCGCAGTTGCAGACTTATCTGGCAGAAAAATTGCCTGAGTACATGGTGCCATCAGCTTTTGTAGTGCTGGAATCTTTGCCTCTGACGGCTAATGGAAAAGTCGATCGCCGCGCCTTACCCGCATTCGATCCGATTAAGCCAGAATTGGCAGGAGGTTATGTTGCGCCTCAAACTCCCGTTGAGGAAGTGCTAGTAAAAATTTGGGCTGAGGTTTTGGGAGTTAAGCGTGTGGGTATCCACGACAATTTCTTTGAATTGGGAGGTCATTCTTTAATGGCGACTCAGCTTATTTCCAGGGTGCGCGATGCTTTCAAGGTGGAGTTGCCTTTGCGTAGCGTTTTTGAGGCACCGACAATTGGAGAATTATCTAAGGTGGTTGAAAGCTTTAAAGATACTAATGATAAAAGTGAAGCGCCTCCCTTAGTACCACTTTCTCGTGAGAGTCGTCGGATGAAGCTGTCATCACTGAACAAAGAAGGCAGAGATAAGTAAATTACCCCTGCTAGATAAACGGTGAACTTCATCCGATTTGCTTTTCAATTCGTTCAATCTCTTCATAAAAATTTGACTCTCGTTTTTCTCCTGTTTGTGAATTTATGGCTATAAAGTTACCGGGAGAATCACCTTTACTAAAATCAGGATAAGAAAGTAAGTCTTCACTGACTAAGACTATTCCTTCAAATATATTAAATATTCTCACGCCACAAACTATTCCGTCGTGAATTGGTCGTAGAATAGCTACATGAGAATGTGGTTCATTATCCCACATTTCCCAAAGAGGAGATTCTGGGTTTTCTCCCAAAAATTTAATATTTGCTTTGATTGTCGGGTATTTTACAGCCCAATCTCCTTGCAACGATTTATCCCGAATACAGCATCGTAGCATCTCGCCTGTGCTATCGCTTAGGTAAGCATCCCCAAGCCAATAGTAGGCTAACTCATAGGCTATTTTTAAGATAGCTCGTTTATACTTGATCGTATCAACTTGTAACTTCACACTTACATAAGGAGAAGAACTGATTTCTTTACTGCGCTGAGCAATTTTTTCTTTTGATAATTTACGTCGTTTTAACATCTTATCGATCATAGATGGCAGTTTATCCCTATCTGTTTTGTCTACAGTTATCTTAATTCCTCCATCTTTGATAATGTCACCTTGGAACTTAGTAACTATATAAAGTCCTATAGGCTCGCCGTCTTGATCGCAACGGTACTTAACTTGTTGAAGAGGATCATCAGTAAGAGTTCCTTGCTCTAAGGGATTTGGAATTTTATTCGTTTTTCCAGAAATTTTTAGATTGGAACGAGCTAACTCGACAATGAAGTGATTGACTAGATGCGAATCCACGCTATGACCTAAAAAATCATTACATTCCTTGCATACTGAATTTAATGTAAGAGTTCCTCCAATAGATTCAGGGAAGATGTGTTCTTCTGTGAAGTATTCGCTAGGTTTTTCAGTTTTGCAAATGATACACTTTATCATAATTTACTACAGAGTAGGCTGCCAATACTATTATACTACTTAATGAAACATTTCGTACAACATAGGTGATGGTAGAAGGGCAACCTGTGCAGGCGATCGCTCCCACCTTACCCATACCCCTGCCACTAATAGACCTGCGAAGTCTGTCAACTTTTCAGGAACTTGTGACAAAATGTAGGTATATATTTATAAGTACCGACGCTTTGTGAGAATGTGGAGAGTTATATGGCTAATTCCAAAGCTGCACAAGTGCTGGAGCGCCTGAAAAATCAAGGAGTTATCCGATCGCGGGATCTCCACGGGATTCACCCAGAGTACCTGCGCCGTCTGGAACAGCAAGGGCTGCTGATGCGATCGGGCCGTGGTCTCTATACTCTGACTGATGGCGATCTGACAGAGAACCACAGTCTAGCCTCAGCTAGCAAGCGCGTGCCTCATGCTACTGTTTGTCTACTCTCCGCGCTCCGTTTCCACGAACTCACAACCCAAGCACCTTTTGAGGTTTGGCTGGCTATTAACGGTAAAGCACGCACTCCAAAGGAGGATATTCTCCCCTTGCGGATTGTGTATATGTCCGATCCATCTCTCAATGCTGGCGTTGAAGAACATCAAATTGAAGGAGTGCCAGTACGAGTCTACAGTCCCGCAAAAACAGTGGCAGACTGCTTCAAATATCGCAACAAAATCGGTCTCGACGTTGCGATCGAAGCTCTACGTGACTGTTGGAAAAAACGCCGTAGCACAGCAGATGAACTTTGGCACTATGCCAAGATTTGCCGTGTTTCCAACGTTATGCGTCCTTATCTAACATCGCTTCTATGAGCCAAAACCAGCAGACAAGAGTGGCAGCATCCGTCCAGCAGAAATTGCGTAATAAAGCCACTGAAAAAAAAGAGGTTCTTAATGCGCTTCAGGCTCGTTATGCCAGAGAAAGACTCCTATACCGACTGAGCAAATCGGCATATTATGACAAATTTGTTCTCAAGGGTGCTACTCTCTTCTCTGTATGGCTTGACAAACCGCATCGACCTACTCAAGACATTGATTTGCTTGGGCTTACAGATAATAATGTCGCTCACGTGGAGCAAGTATTTAGTGAAATATGTTGCTTGGAGGTTGAGGATGATGGGCTGCAATTTAAGAAAGATACAGTTCGAGGTGAGCTGATAAAAGAAGGCGCACCTTACGAAGGAGTGCGGATTCACTTAGATGCGGTTTTTGCTGGAACCCGCTCCCGCTTTAACATTCAAATCGATATTGGTTTTGAGGACAAGGTTACTCCAGAACCGAAAGTTATGGAATTTCCTACTATCTTGGAGTTCCCTGCACCTTTACTGAAAACCTACCCTCGTGAAACTGTCGTTGCTGAAAAATTTGAAGCTATGGTGATGCTGGGTATGGGCAACAGCAGGATAAGGGATTTCTACGATCTGTGGTTTCTCGCTCAAGAATTCCGGTTTGAAGGAGAATTAGTCTGCCGCGCCATTAAAACAACTTTCAACTGGCGAAAAACACAAATACCCTTACAAACTCCCACATCTCTAACTTTAGAATTTTCCTCAGACTCAGAGAAACAAAAACTGTGGAGAGGCTTTTTAAACAAGTTGGCAGCAAAAGAAGATAATATTAAGAACCTAAGTGAAGTAACCACAGTTTTAAAAGCTTTTTTAATGCCACCTACTCTAGCTGTAGCCAAAGGTGAAAAATTTGATAAGGTTTGGCATCCACCTGGCCCTTGGCAGAAATCCTGAAAAGGTGGGTCATTGTTGACCCACCCCCCATCAAACGTTATAACTCAAGCTTTAACCAAACAAGAAAGCTTGTGCAAAGTTATTACAACGGCGTGCTGCGATCGATAATGTTCAAATTTCGATCGTCAACGTCTAACTGTTCCCGGCGAATCTGGTTTTTAGCTTCAACACTGTCATCTTCCACACCAAGGTTGGCTGATTGAGTGCCGAAGGTTGAGTTCTCAACGTAACCAGTCTCTCCATAGACTTCCATCGGAGCAACTTCTCCTTGATAAAAGCCCGTATTAGCAGAAGCTACTGGCATTCCAGTGTCTACAGAGGCAGAGGTAGTGCGATTATCAACAATAGTTACATATGAGACATCCTCAGTTGCACCTTTTGGTGACTTCGCTACAGAGGACTTGACATCCTCAGCTTTATCCTTGACAGCGTTTCCTACACCTTCAACAGAAGACTCGATCTTCTGGGCGCTACCCTTGACGGCATTTACTACAGAAGGCTTGACTTCCTCAGCTGTATCCCTTACCGCGTTTCCTACACCTTCAACAGAAGACTCGATCTTCTGGGCGCTACCCTTGACGGCATTTACTACAGAGGGCTTCACTTCTTGGGCTGCATCCCTTACCGCGTCGCCTACACCTTGAACAGAGGTTTTGATTCCCTCAGCGCTACCCTTAACGGCGTCTACTACAGAAGGCTTCACTTCTTGGGCTGCATCCCTTACCGCGTCGCCTACACCTTGAACAGAGGTTTTGATTCCCTCAGCGCTACCCTTAACGGCGTCTACTACAGAAGGCTTCACTTCCTCAACAGCACTCTTTACCGACTGGGCTACATCTTTTACAGATGGCTTGACATCCTCAACGGCTTGGTTAAAGGTGTTCGCTGCATTTACTACAGAAGGCTTGGCTTCCTCAACTGTACTCCTGACGGACTCCGCTATACCTACTACAGAAGGCTTGGCTTCCTCAACTGTACTCCTGACGGACTCCGCTATACCTACTACAGAAGGCTTGGCCTCCTCAATTGTACTCCTGACGGACTCCGCTATACCTACTACAGAAGGCTTGACTTCCTCAAGCGTATCCTTTGCTACGTCCCCTACATCTTCTACAGTGCGGTTAACTCCCTCAGCTACACTCTTTACTGCGTCTGTTACGCCTTCTACAGTGTGACTGATACCCTCGCCTGCATCGTTACCAGTTATACCGCCAGCTACTGCGCCTACTACAGCACCAAGCATTGCTCCAGCGCGACCGCCAACTAAACTGCCGATCGCTGCTCCAGCTACCCCACCAGCAGCGGCTCCAATGCGTGTGGCAACTGGATGACCAGCAGGTTGATCGGTTGCTTGAGCATTTTCTTGATGCTCCTCAGAAGGCTGCTTGTTCTCGCTCATCACAATTTTTTCTTCTGTAGGTTGAACTTCAGGTTGACTCATATTGTATTGATCCTTCTCGTCATGCTGAGCAAAAGTGCGATCGTTCTCGTTCATAACAATGGTTTCCTCCTTTGATTTATTGGTCGATTCAGCAAGGCACTATCTAAACTCTCTTCCAGAGAGATTCATTAATTTGTTTGCACCGTCAATTAATACATCCGATCTGGATGTTATAAGATGGACAGTTATAGGCGCGGTTGCATAACTCTCATTTGGTGCTATTTTTTACTTACAGTAAATATAACAACCGTAGGCGAAAACTTACACCTCTCCAGCGAAAGAGATGGCTAAAGACCCAATCATCCTGCGGTTGTAACTCTCAGGTTTATGCGAGTAATTACCCATTGTAAACAAGCAAATGTTGTGTATCGTTCCATACTTCTTTGTCGGTAGTCTCTCCAAATTGTATTGATGTATCATAGGCCAGACACCCACCATGCCATTGAGGACGATCTTGGCAAAACCATTGAAGCGAGTCAACTTTCACTGTTGCCATCATTATTTATACTAAAATGCACCCAAAGATGACCAAAAATAGTGCCGAAAACTGCCTCAAGGCTGATGACAAAAAACTAAATATTGAGCAAGAAGCAGAAGTCTTTGTTTTCCCTGCATCTTTTGCCCAGCAGCGGCTATGGTTTTTCGATCGCTTGGCACCGGGCAATCCCTTCTACAATGTCTCAACAGCACTTCGCCTCAAAGGTTCCCTCAACTTAACCGCCTTAGAGCAGACATTCAACGAAATTGTCCGCCGCCACGAAACCTTACGTACTACCTTTGTCATGGTAGAGGGGCAACCAGTTCAAGCAATAGCTCCCTCCTTAACCATACCCCTGCCTGTCATAAACCTACAAAACCGATCGCCAACCGAACAGGAAACCGAAGCGCGAACACTAACTATACACGAGGCTAAGCATCCTTTCAATTTAGCCGAAGGGCCATTATTACGAGTGACGCTGCTACAACTAAGTGAAACCGAATATGTCCTACTGCTAAATTTACATCATATTGTTGCCGATGGTTGGTCTATTGGCGTGCTAATTAAAGAACTGGGAATTCTCTACACAACCTTTCTAGATAAACAGCTTTCTCCTCTGCCAGAACTGCCCATTCAGTATGCCGACTTTGCCGAATGGCAGCGCCAATGGTTACAAGGTGAACTATTAGAAACCCAGTTAGCTTATTGGCGGCAACACTTAAACAAAATTACCATCCTAAATCTGCCTACCGATCGATATCGTCCAGCAGTTCAAACTTACCGGGGGGCGAAGCAATTTCTCACAATACCAGCATCTTTGAGTAAGGCGCTACAGTCATTAAGCCAGCAAGAAAACGTCACCTTATTTATGACTTTACTGGCAGCATTTAAAACTTTACTTTACCGTTATACAGGACAAGAAGACATCGCCGTAGGCTCACCGATCGCTAACCGCAACCTGAGCGAAATCGAAACCTTAATTGGTTTTTTTGTCAATAGTTTAGTGCTGCGTACAGATTTATCGGGAAACCCGACTTTTCGGAAATTGCTAAGTCGGGTGAAAGAGGTAGCAATGGGAGGGTATGCTCACCAAGACTTGCCCTTTGAAAAGCTAGTCGAAGTACTGCATCCGGAGCGTGACTTAAGTCGTAATCCCCTATTTCAGGTAAGCTTTAGTTTGCAAAATACTCCAGTAGAAGCGTTATATTTGCCTGAACTAACTTTGAGTTTGCTGGAGTTTGACACCGGAACTGCGAAGTTAGATTTAGAGTTCCACTTCTGGTCAGATTTGGAAAGTATTAAAGCACAAGTGGTGTACAGCACTGATTTATTTGATGACACCACTATTACTCGGATGTTGGGACATTTCCAAACGCTGATAGAAAGCATTGTCGCCAATCCAGAACAGCGCCTCTCTGAGTTGCCAATTTTGACCGATGCAGAACGGCATCAGCTATTAGTAGAATTTAGCCATAATCAATCCAAAATCCAAAATCCAAAATCCAAAATTGAGCAGTGTTTTCATCAGTTATTTGAAGCGCAAGTAGAGAAGAATCCTGATGCGATCGCTCTAGTCTTTGAAAATCAGCAATTAACCTACCGCGAACTGAACATCCGAGCCAACCAACTCGCACATCACCTGCAACAATTCGGTGTAGTTCCAGACGTTTTAGTTGGCATTTGCCTAGAGCGTTCTTTAGACATGATAGTGGGATTGTTGAGTATCCTTAAAGCGGGTGGAGCATATCTACCTTTAGACCCCACCTATCCCCAAGAACGCCTTAGCTTTATGCTAGAAGATGCTCAGGTATCAATCTTACTAACTCATTCCTCTATAGCCCCCCTTTTCAAGGGGGGTTGGGGGGATCTCCGGCGTGATTTATCTGTAATCTTTATAGACAAAGATTTGGAGAATATTCGACAATACAGCAAAGAAAATCTAACCAGTAGCGTCACGCATGACAACCTAGCTTATGTAATCTACACCTCTGGCTCAAGCGGAAAGCCGAAAGGCGTTTTGGTACAGCATAAAGGACTTTATAACTTGGCGGAAGCTCAGATTGATATTTTCAATGTACAGCCAAGTAGCCGCATTCTGCAATTCGCATCCTTGAGTTTTGATGCCTCGATATTTGAGATTGTCATGGCATTAGGAACAGGAGCAACGCTTTACTTAGCAAACAAAGAATCTCTTTTACCCGGACAAAGTTTAATAAAGCTATTGCGCGACAATGCTATTACCCACGTCACGCTTCCGCCTGCGGTGCTATCAGTCTTACCAAAAGAAGAACTTCCCGCGCTGCAAACTATTATTTGTGCTGGCGAATCTTGTTCTCAGGATATTGTAAAGATATGGGGTGCCGATCGCAGATTTTTTAACGCTTATGGGCCAACCGAAGCAACTGTTTGGGCTACCGTTGCAGAAATTAGCGACGACAGCGAAAAGCCGCCGATCGGTCGCCCAATTCCTAACACTCAAGTGTATATATTAGATAAGAATTTACAACCTGTACCGATTGGAATTCCTGGTGAGTTGTACATCAGCGGTGATGGACTGGCGAGAGGCTACTTAAATCGCCCCGAATTAACTGCTGAACGCTTTATTCGGTTACCAGAAACCGGGTTTCTCCAACAATACCTTCGCCAAACCGAAAAATGGACGCGCTTTGTAGGTTGGGTTGAGGCACGAAACCCAACAAATGCGTTGGGTTTCGCTCTAGCTCAACCCAACCTACAAAGAAATGGCGAAGGTATTGTCCAAGAAACCGGGTTTCTGGTAGGAGAGCGACTTTACAAAACTGGTGACTTAGCTCGTTATCTACCAGATGGCAATATTGAGTTTTTAGGTCGCATTGATGAACAGGTAAAAATTCGGGGTTTTCGCATCGAATTGGGAGAAATTGAGGCGGTGCTAAGTCAGCATCCAGCAGTAAGAGAAGCCGTGGTGGTAGCCGCGTCTAGCGGGATTGCCTTAGAAAATTCATCTGGCAACAAACGCCTTGTAGCTTATATTGTTCCTCACCAAGAGCAAGCTCCTACAATAATTGAGCTACGGCAATTCCTGAAAGAAAAACTGCCACAATACATGATCCCTTCAGCTTTCGTAATATTAGATTCTCTGCCGCTAATGCCTAATGGCAAAATAGACCGTCGCGCATTACCTGAACCATTCAATTTTAAATATGACATTTCAAATCTAAAATTAAATGTCGCTCCCAGTAATTCCACAGAGTCAATGGTAGCGCAAATCTGGGCTGAAGTTCTTAAGCTTGAAACTGTTGGTATTTATGATAATTTCTTTGACTTTGGCGGTGATTCCCTGCTGGCTATACGTCTTATGGATTCGCTCGAAAAACAGTTTAATCGCGAGTTACCGCTGTCTGCCCTTTTCCTGAATCCCACCATTGAAGGTCTAGCAAGTACTCTATTATATACGCAAACGAATTCTCTGCCTTGGTCGCCCCTAGTTGCGATTCAGCCAAAAGGCTCAAAACCGCCTTTTTTCTGCGTTCATCCCGTCTTTGGTGTTGTCTTTCCTTACTACGAATTGGCATATAATTTGGGAACAGATCGACCATTTTACGGACTGCAACCGCTTGGTCTTGACGGAGAAAAAGCGCCGTTTACTCGCATTGAGGATATGGCGGCTTACTACATTGAGGCGTTGCGTGCAGTACAGCCGATCGGCCCTTATTTTTTAGGAGGTTGGTCTTTCGGAGGTTTAGTTGCTTTTGAGATGGCGAAACAGTTGGAAAAATCAGGGCATGAAGTGGCGTTAGTTGGTATACTTGACACTTTAGCACCAGTCACCAGCAATCGAGTTTCTTTGTGCGATAGCTTAAAGTTTTTCTTCTCCACAGTAACGCGATATATATGGCCTTTTCTTATGGATTATTTTTGCTTGGTGACTGCTTCTAAGAAGAACCAAGGCAAAACTATATCTAAAGAGTCTAGACGACGGATAATAAAAGAACTAACAAGTAAATCTATATTTAGAGTTTTCCAAGCGAACAGTCAAGCAGCTGTGAACTACTTACCTCAAATCTATCCAGGTAGAATTACTCTTTTGAGAAGTAGCGATCGCAGTATAGTTGCCAGTCAAGATCCAACTATGGGCTGGAGCGAACTAGCTGGGTCAGGGGTAGAAGTTCATGTAGTGAGTGGAAATCATCTAACTATGCTTAGAAAACCGAATGTTCAGGCGCTTGCCGAACAGTTGAAGGTATGTTTCGATAAGGTGCGGGGCAATTAATACTGATACTATAATTCCATGTCCGCCAAATTTCACCCGGTTGTGTGAACCGCCGAATAGCTAGCGCCGATTACCTTTAGATCAAGTAGATGCACTCTGATGAAACCCCTGACGGCAGGGGTTTTTTGTTTTGCAAAGCGGACTGCTATTGGGATTTTCTATGGGCCGATCGCAAGTAGGATGGGCGTTACATACGCTACATAAAATAAGAAATCATTCTCAGGGTTGATGAGTAATTGACCCAAAATTTGTTGTGCTATTAAAAAGTTAACTATAGCTAGGGACTAGGGGCTAGGGGCTAGGGACTAGGGAAGAAGTGTTTATAATCAAGGATTTCAGGAATTCAGAATGTCTTAACCGCCTTGGCGGTTGCTATACATGATTTTTCCCTCACTCTCCCGCTCCCCCACTCCCCCACTCATGATGATAATCCGTCCTGCTACACCAGCCGATGTGCCCGCAGTCCTGCCGATGGTAGCTAAGATTTGTGCTTTACACGAATCTTGGGATTCTGCTAAATATGGGTTTTTACCAAATCCAGAGTTGCGTTACGATCGCTGGTTGGCTAAGATAGCGACAGACGATCGGGCCGTGTTTCTAGTAGCTGAAACTGAAGCAACAAAGCCAAAACAATCGCCTATATTGGTTGCATTTCTGGTCGCAACGGTAGAGCGCGAAATACCTATCTACCGTCTCAAGGAATTTGCTTTTATCCACGATATCTGGGTAGAACCAGAATATCGCCATGCAGGTATTGCACGACAGATAGTAATGCAGGCTGTAGAACTTTTCACCAAGATGGGAATTCAACAAATTCGTCTGGATACATCTGCCCCTAACGAGGCGGCGAGGCGGTTGTTTTCGTCGTGCGGTTTTCGGATAAGCACGATGGAAATGCTGATCGAATTACAATAATCTCGAAAAAGGACTCTTCCGTATTTACTATGCTATTTCAGCAGAGGAGCAGAGGAGCAGAGGAGCAGAGGAGCAGAGGAGCAGAGAGCAGAGAGCAGAGGAGCAGAGGAGCAGAGGAGCAGAGGAGCAGAGTCATAAAAATGTTATTTTTTTGAACAAAAGCATAACAACTCCGAAAGAGGCAAAAATTCATGTTCTTATTCTTATCTGCGTTCATCTGCGTTCATCTGTCTTCATCTGCGGTAAAAAATTAACCAACGATGACAACAGAAAATTTGACGATATCACTCATGTACTAACGATGTGACTTTTTACTTTTAGGATTTACGCATTTTATCATCTGTAGTCGATAAGGTGAGAAAATGCGTAAGTAGTGACAACTCCTACACCAACTGAGTACAGTATGGTGTAGGCTTCTCAGCGACTCCTGAAGAGAGCATAGGACATTAACTGAGCTTTAAGAGCGGGTTGACCCACCGCTCTGTTTTTTATGTTGATAGCTGCCGCAAAGCATTGAGATCGTAGAACCCCACCCCCAGCCCCTCCCCGACCTCGGAGAGGGGAGAAATACTCCCCCCTCTCCGAGGTCGGAGAGGGGGGTTAGGGGGGTGAGGTTTGTCCCGGCGATAGTTGGTAACCGCTGTCCATATATTGAGATAATTTTAAACAAATTATCGATTATCTACAGTATGACTCATTAGTCAACTTGCTTAGTATAGATTGCGACTTTCACCAGTAAATTTCATACTTTTTTAATCAGATATTACCATCACTCAGTTATGACATCAAATCCAGGTATCAAAAAACTTCCAGTCCGTCGTTACCTTTGGCTGTCCCGCTTAATTGCTATCATTGCCTCTGTCAACTTAGGTTTAGTATTTTTTGACCTGAGTTATATACCTTTGCGCGACTTATACTTGGAATTTTACCCAAGTATAACTCAATTGTATGACCCGGTTAAGGGAATTGAACCTCATCGAGAAACCCAGAGATATCTCGATCGGGTAACCAAACTGGAACAACAGATCGTCCAGACAGGTTTAGAGTCGTCTGAGGTAGAAAGCTTACTTTCCGAGTTGCGAAACCTCAGTAACCAAATGATTCAAGATAATCCATTTGCGTTGGCAAATAAAAGCGGCTATTTAGAGAAGATTAAAAATAAAATGCGCGATCGCATAGGCAAAGAATCTGCCCGCGAAGCATTCGATCAATTTTGGAGTCAAGCTTATCTCTCCCAAGCTGGTTGGCAAAAAGAAGTAAAATTTTTTAACAACCATACTCGACCCCTGATGCAAAGTAACTACTATCGCCATATGGGAACGAATGGCAAATTCGTTGATAAATTTTGGCTGATTGATTTACCTTTTCTTATCCTATTTTGCTTAGATTTGCTAGTCCGTACTTTCTCTCTCAGTCGCACCAATCCTCAATTAAACTGGTTCTCAGCAATTCTGCGGCGTTGGCATGACGTTTTTTTACTACTACCTTTCTGGCGCTGGTTGCGAATCATTTCTGTCACAATTCGCCTTCACCAAGCTGACTTGATTAATCTCGAACCTGTCCGACAACAAATTAACCATGATTTCGTTGCTAATTTCGCTGAAGAACTTACTGAAGTCGTGGGAGTTCGGATGATTAGCCAAATGCAAGAGTCAATTCAACGGGGTGACGTGACACGGTGGTTGTTTCATCCAGAAAATAGTCGCCCTTACGTTGATATTAATAATACCAACGAATTGCAAGCGATCGCATCTCGTGTTCTCAAATTAAGTATCTATGACGTTCTCCCTCAAATCCAACCCGACATAGAAGCTTTAGTGGGTTACATTATTGAAAGTACCTTCAACCAATCTCCTGTTTATCAGCAACTTCATAATGTACCAGGTTTGAGTAATTTAGGTACTCAGCTTACCGATAATTTAGCCAAAGATTTGTCTGGTACAGCTTATAAAAACCTGACAGCAACAATAGAAGACCCGGTCGTGGTAGAATTAACCGAGCGTTTGATGGGAAACTTTCAAAAAGCGTTGGAGTTGGAACTTAAGAAAAAACATCACCAAACGGAAATTCAATCTTTACTCGTAGATATGTTAGAAGAAATCAAAATTAACTACGTCAAAGGGATCGCCGCAGGAGGGGTTGAAAAAATGTTGTCAGAATCCGAACAGGTACGTCAAATTGTTCAGCAATAAGGTACAACTTCTTTCTTTATTTCCCGCAAGTTGCTAGTTATATAATTGAGGCTGGTATTAGGTACGTTGTTGCGCTTTAGCGCTCTTATCCAAGTTGGTATAAGAGCGCTAAAGCGCAACAACATACCCAGAGTGCAAGTAATACCAAATCCGCAACGATTACCCCCTTTATGTCTATAGGCTGTAGAGACGTTTCATGAAACGTCTCTACAATGTTTAGGCCAAAAATTCTCATGGGGTAACCAACCCGGATTTGGTATAACTAGCAACTTGAGTTATTTCCCTATTTAAATTTTGACTTTTGACTTTTCTAGACCCTAGTTCGCAGTATTTCTCCATAGCAGACATACCAAAAGTAAAGTGCGATATTAATCTCGCTGAATAACTTGGGTACACCCTCAAGCAAACCGGGAATTCCATGACCGTGCAATTTGAGCGAATCAACTACAATGCCAATGAATAATAAACCCATGCCAGTCAGTAGCAGAAAGTAGGGCGTTGATTTTATTGTCCGTCTGAATGCGAATCCGTACCCGGCAGCAACAAGTCCGTATACTAAGCCAGTAACTAGCTTGGGAATACCGGCAAATGCGATGAGATAAATGTGAATACGAAAGATTTCGTTGATGAGAAAACCTCCTGTTAAAAGCGCAGAACAAAGGATAAAGATATTGTTTTTACCGCGTGGTTCAATCGTTTTGAGCAATCGAAAAGTAAAAGCACAAACTATCGTTGGTACAGAACACAATAACTGGAATGTCCGGGTTAAAAACCCTATATCTGGCTCGGAAAAAGTAAACGGAGGTAGGAACAATCCTCCTACTGATGAGCCAAAAAAATTGGCATATATAACTAGACCAACAACAAACAGAAAAGATAAAATGTTGACCCACACAACAGAGCGGTAAATTTTCATAACGCGATCGCAAAACACTTTTAATGCTTAGATGCTTCCAATATACTAAAAGGACTTACGCAATCGCCCCCCTAGCCCCCAAATCTGGCGGGTCGGGGGGCAAAACCGGCTCTTTCGGAGTTGTGATGCTTTTGTTCAAAAAATCACATTTTTATGCCTCTGCCCCTCTGCCCCTCTGCCCCTCTGCCCCTCTGCCCCTCTGCCCCTCTGCCCCTCTGCCCCTCTGCTCAAATAGCATAGTAAATACGGAAGAGCCTGACTAATGACTAATGACTAATGACTAATTCTTATGTTTTAGTTTTAGCGGTCAGTGTCAGATCGCTCATTCCCCAAGTCTCAAAAAATTGTCGAAATAGAACTTGACTGGCTGAAGTTAAGTCTCCATCTGGATCGATCGGTCCTCCTTCGATGACCTTTCCCCCATCGGTTCGGAAAACGAGATGTAGTTCCCCTTCTTCATCTTTTTGAATGGCTAAACTACCTCTAGCCAAAACTTGACCAGCACGACTTGAAATCGTAGAGCGCATTTTTAAATCCTATATAAAAGAACACAAATCTTACTTTACAAAACTAACGATCTCCGCTCTAATTGCAGTTCAAAGCGATCGCCCGGTTTCGCTTCAATCACCTGAGTCGAGAGATTACTTTCAGCCAACCTGGAGCGCAATTCATCTGCACTTCCCACAGCCCGAAGCAAAGACATCAGCAATCCCTCAAAGGTCACATCTCCTCCAGCCGCTGTGGGCAACATCACTTGGGGTTGCAGCAATTTTGCCACCTCTAAAGCACTTTTAGTACCCTTGATAATCGGCCCAAGCAAAGGCAGCGCCAAGTCAATTATTGGAGTAATTACCACATCGACAGGTGCGGCTTCTTTGAGCGACGGGGAATGATATCCGTGCGGTTCGTAATAGAGAGTCAAGCCAGTTTCTAACTCTTTGAGAAGATAACCATTTTCAATCAATGTGGGGCCAATGGGAGAGCCGGGAGTTGCCTTGATTTCCACGCTTTTATTCAACGCGAATGTCTTCCCGTGAGCGAGTGGCGTTACCTGGGTGTAGCCTAACTCCTGCGCTACCTTAGCAGCATTAGGAGAACCTACAACGGGAATTGTGCGATCGAGCTTTTTGAGCGTCGGTGGGTGAGCGTGATCTTCCAAACCCTGAGATAGCAGAATCAGGTCAATATTCTCTGGAATTGGGCGTTCCGTACCTTTAGAGCCTTTGAACAGCCATTCGATGTTACCGAAAACTAACGATCCAACCAGCCAGGGGTCGAGGAGGATTCGTTTCCCCCCCATTTCAATCAGCCAGGAATTGCTGTCTAACCAGGTTAGGTGCATAACAGATATAAAAATGTCGCTTGTTTTTATTTTACGCTGTTGTTATGAAATGTTAATCACAGGATTATGTATGAATTGTGCCGTCAGGCATAATTGTCCCAGCTAGGTTAGCTCCCACCAGTTTGACTAAAATGCGATCGCTAGTCCCAACATTGGCTCCTCTCAAATCGGCTCCCCTCAAGTCTGCTCCACTAAAATCGGCTCCAATTAAATTAGCTTCGCGTAAGTTGGCTTCTCGGAGGTCAGCTTGCAGCAGATTAGCTCTAAACAGATCGGCTTTAAATAAGTTGGCTCCCTTAAGATTAGTTCTGTGCATAAAGGCATCCTTGAGATTAGCACCAGTTAGGTTAGCGTAGCTCAGGTTTCTTCCAGATAAATCTTTTTCGCTTAAGTTTGCTCGACTCATATCTTTTCCACTCAAGTCTGCATTTTGCTTCGGAGATTGAGGATGGGATTGAGGGTGGGATTGAGGATGGGATTGAGGGTGGGATTGAGGATGGGATTGAGGGTGGGATTGAGGGTGGGATTGAGGGTGGGATTGAGGGTGGGATTGAGGGTGGGATTGAGGAGGTTTTTGTTTAGCTGTAGTTAGAGGTTCTGGTTTAAAAGAGCGCAAGCGATCGCGAGCTTCATTAATTTCTTTGAGTTTTTCTTGCGCTTTCTGTTGTAATCGGATATTATCTTTGGGAATGCGATCTGGATGCCAAATAAATGCCAAATCTTTGTAAGCCTGGTTAACCTCTTCAAGAGTTGCTCCAGGCTCCAGTTCAAGTATTTTGTAATATTTATCCAAGTCATTCATAAAAGTTTTTTAGTCATTAGTCATTAGTCATTGCCATATCAGTGCATCCGTGTATATCAGTGTCGTGCTGCCTTAATCATTTGAGTAACAATGGGTACAAAAAATCATCCTAACTTTTTTGGGCGAGTAACAGCCATTATCTTTATTATCCTCTGCGGGCTGATTCTCAGTGCCTGTCAGACCATAGGAACCAGTGCTGTCGCAGAATCCGCACCTGTTTATCAGGATCGGGCCATCCACAGCCCAGACGGCATTGGTAAAGTTTACATGGGCAGAGAGATAGCTCAAGTTATGGGACACCAGGGAGCGATGTGGCTGGAGCGATCGAGTCGCGAGAAAGAAGAACAACCAAACCTTGTGGTAGAAGCCCTCGACTTGAAACCAACCGATATTGTAGCCGACATCGGCGCGGGTACAGGTTATTTCAGTTTTCGGATTAGTCCCTTGGTATCAGAAGGGAAGGTTTTCGCTGTAGATATTCAACCCCAGATGCTTGACATTATTAACTTTTTGAATAAAGAAAACAGTGTTACTAATGTCGAACCTATTTTGGCAAGCGTTACCGACCCCAAACTCCCCCCGGAAAGTATTGACCTAGCCTTAATGGTAGATGCTTATCACGAATTCAGCTACCCTAAAGAAGTCATGCAAGGAATAGTGACGGCGCTCAAACCGGGTGGACGGGTAGTTCTCGTTGAATACCGGGGTGAGAATCCATTTGTAATGATAAAACCGCTACATAAAATGACGCAAAACCAAGTCCGCAAAGAAATGTCAGCGGTCGGTCTTCTCTGGGTGGAAACGAAAAATATTTTGCCTCAGCAGCATATAATGGTGTTCAAAAAGTAAAGGATTTAATGAATACAGAACGCGAATTTCCTAACTGGGAACAGTTGTATCAAGAAAAGCCAGTAGAAACCATGCCTTGGTTCAACCCTGAGATCGATCCGGATCTCGATCGGGCCTTAACCAAACTAAACTTACAGTCAGGAACCGCACTGGATATCGGCACTGGGCCAGGTACGCAGGCTATGGCATTGGCACTACTTGGCTTTAAAGTTACCGGAACCGATCTTTCAGCCGCAGCTGTGAGCAAAGCCGAAACTAAAGCCAAAGAAAAGGGTTTGGATATTATCTGGAAACAGGATGATATTCTCAACAGTAAGCTAGAGGAAAAATTTGATTTTGTATTCGATCGCGGCTGTTTTCATGTATTGCCTCCAGAGCAAAGACAAGATTACGTTCTCGTTGTAGATAGATTGATTAATCCTAATGGCTACCTTTTTCTTAAATGCTTTAGTCATAAAGAAACACGCGAGGCTGGGCTTTATAGATTTACACAAGAAGAAATCAAAGAAATTTTCAGCAGCAAATTCACCGTCTGCGATGTTCAAGAAACTGTATATCACGGTACGTTGGAGCAACTTCCACTAGCACTGTTCTGCATTTTGCAAAAATAGGAAAACTCCGTTTTAACCGCCAAAACTCAAAGCCTTAGAGGGAGATATTACTAATGTTTTAGTCGTTGTTTAGCCGTTTCTTCCTCAAGTTTGATACCTAAGTCGATGAGAAATCGTCCATGATTAATTGTTGAGGCTATATCGTCTTGATTTATGGGACAACCGAACCGAGCAAAGCTTTCTTTTGGATGTTGCCAACGCAACCAAAGCTTTCCGTTGATCAGCTTAGTACTGAGCCGCCAGCCTTTATATTGTGCAGGGATTTGCTGAGCTTTGTTATCAGATAAATTGGATGGTTCGGTTTCGGGTTTGCTAACTAGCATCATCATCTTAGGGTTTTAACTCGATATGTTTAATATTCAGTGAAAATACTGTAGTCAGTCGTGACTAAACTCTTTAGCAAACAGTGATAATTAAAAGACGATCGCGTGATCTGAGCTATTAAGTCCTCGTGACTGAACCTCAACCAGCAGTGTGAGCGGAGTCACACTTACCGGCTTGCTGTAGAATCCTTATAGTTATGGCCTCAAGGTGCGGCCAAAATGGTTTGCAAACCCCGCACCAGTCTCCCCATCCCTTCTACAGCTGTCTCGTCTTCGATAGCACCGTAGGCAACTCGTAGGTAGCACCCATCATCCATACCAAAGGTAGTTCCAGGAATTACGGCTACGCCATGTTCCCGGATCAGGCGTTCCACCAACTCCATCGCGCCTAGCTGAGTGCGGACTTTGAGGAGAAAATAGAAAGCGCCATCTGCTTTAGGAATAGTACATAAGTCCTGGATGCGGTTTAGTTCGCTCAAACACTTTTCTCGCACGACTGCGATCGCACTTAACTTTTCTTTACAATATCCCACACCAGCCTGCAATGCTCCCAAAGCCGCATACTGGGAGATCGCTGTAGCACAAATCAGAATTGTATCCTGAATTTTCTTAACAGAAAGAACTAGATGTTGCGGAATCACCATGTACCCGATGCGCCAACTGGCAAAACCGTAGGCTTTGGAAAGAGAATAAAGGCTAATGGTGTACTCAGAACTTTCTTTATTTGCTCCTGGGGAGAAGTGCTGTACGCCATTGTAGGTAAAATATTCGTAAGCTTCATCACTAATATGGTAGATACCGTGCTGGCGACAAATTTCGTTTACCGCTTGCAATGCTTCTTTTGGATAGACCGCGCCAGTCGGGTTGTTGGGTGAAATGGTTACAACGGCGCGGGTTTTTGCGGTGATGGCTTTTTCGATCAGATCTGGAATTAACTGATAATTTTCATCGGTAGGTACAAGTACTGCTTGGCAACTCGCCATTGCGATCGCCATTTCGTGATTAAAATAATATGGTGAAATCAGAATAATTTCATCCCCAGGCGAAGTAATTGCCAGCACCGCATTCATAAACGCCATATTCCCGCCAGCAGTCACCACAATGCAGCGATTATCATCAATTTCAATATTATTTTCGAGTAAAAGTTTGTTCTTAATTGCTTCTTGTAATGCTGGAATTCCCTCTACCGCTTGGTACTTGTGATTTTGGGGATTGGCAAAAAACTCGGTAATTTGCTCGATCGCTGACGGCGGCGGGCCATAATAGACCACCCCTTGTCCCAAAGAAATCGTCCCCGGATGCTGGCGAATTAGTTCCCCCACCACCGGGATAATTGGCGATTGTACCGCCTGCATTCTTAGAGTTTCGTTTCTCATTAGACATCTCCATAAATTAAAGGTGCGTTACCTAGAACCCTTGTAGAGACGTTGCATATTCGACAGCATAGAGATCATCGCTGATATTCCAGCAAAGCCTAGAAATTCTAGGGGCGATCGGGGAGAAAAGAAACCTTCAATTTGGGGTGAATTTTTGGATGTTTTGGTAAGCATAAGTTCGAGTAAATTGGTGATGTTTTAGGTGAATGGCCAGAGTTGGATGTAGTTTTGGGGGGAAGTGCGATCGCGCAATTCTTTCAAATACTTTTTGCGAGGATCTTCAGTTGCACCAAATACTGTGACAACTTGATATTTATCTAAATCCGAAATCCACATAGGAGAGGGAGTAACTTTTCGCGTTAAGCTATTACGCATCTAAATCAAATACAAAGACGGGCAGGATGCCCATCCCACAAGAAGTTCAGAAAAACTGACTATCAAATTAGATGCGTAGCAGCTTATTTCCGATCCATTAATTTTAGGACGGTCATTTTTTACTCCACCACATAGACTTTTTGCCTCTGTATATTGTTGATTTTCTAGTTGATGAAACTGTTCGTGAAGAAGATCTAGCGCATAAGGTTTATCGTTATCCGATTCTCCACGAACCACTATAATTTTGCAATGGCTATCAACTGCTTCAAACCAAGAGTGAGAAGTAGGTTGCACAACTGTTTTTGGCGATCGATAGTTAACGCTTACTCCCAAGTCTCCTAGTGCTTTGTAGAAACCTTGTAACCGATTTTGAAATAACGTCTGAAACTCTTTAGGAGTAACTGGTAATTTCCAAAAGGATTCGTCACTATCGGGTATTAAAGTTGAACCCCGCCACCAAGGTGCTGCTGAACGATCTTGACGAGAGTAACAAGGTCGCCTTGCACCTTGACCGACTCCTCCCAAATGGAACATTAACCAAGTTAGATTTTGGAATAACTTAGCGATCGCTTCTTTTTGTCCTTCTGGTGCTTCTAGGGAATAAGCTAATGTTAAAATCCCTTCTTGTTCGCCATAATCATCATTTTGCCCCATGCGATTTGGTTGAGGTTCGTTTCGGGTAACTTTTCCCTCTAAAACATCAAATCGTACCCATCCCCTTTGTTTGGGTTGAATGGCACCAAATAACTTTGCTTCCCATTCCTTAACTTGACTAAGTTCTAACACTCCTAAAGCTAAGGTGCGAAACCAATAGCGCAACATAGATTTAAAAGCAATAGGACGAACTTCTGCTTCAGCTTGTCCCCTTGTTTGCCATGTGTTTTTATCGTTATTACATTTCCATTCAGTAAACTTCTGACGACCGTGAATTAGCTGTCCTTGCAAACTGAAATCAATGCGGAAAAATTCATCACTCAGTCTTCCTTCACCTGCTTTCATCAATTCTCCATAGCCAGTGTTGACTTGAGAACCAATGCCAGATTGCAAACCTTTAATTAACCACTGTTGAACTTTCTTTAGTATTGTGGAATCATTGCATCCACTAGCTAAACGCAATCCAATTAAGAAACTTGGCTGTTTAAGAGAAAGAAAGGGATTAGGATTTGGGTCGTATTTGAGAGATCCGTTTTCCCATTTCCAAATATTGTTAGCCATATCCACAGTCAATCCGCAGCCAGAATTAGGTAAGGGATAAGCATCTAAAAAAATAACCTTACCTGCCCGATCTGCTCGATTTTTAGCCTCTAATGAACCAAAGTAAGGTGCGACTTTCTTTTCTGCCTCTTTCCAAGAAATTTTTTCCTTGCCAATAATTTCCTGAATCGCCTGAGATCTCGCAACACCGCGTAAGGTAGAAGAGGGAATATAAGGCATTCCCAAAGCATCAAAAGCTGGTAACAAAATACTTTCTGGCCCTCGATGTCCGCCTACTCGAATTCGCCAAGCACATTTAACTTGAAAGGTGTTTTCTTTACCTGCAATCAGTTCTGTGCGTTGAGTTAATTGGGTGAGGCGATCGCGATAATTTGCCCTTTCTTCTGTCATTTGCAGAATTTGCACTTTGGTGGGGTCTTTGTATTCGTGGTCTGGCGATCGCATCCAGCGCAGATATTCCACAAAGCTGGCAGTTGTAGCAGGATTTGGTTCGTTATCTGGATTCAGCCAAGGTGATGGGGGATTTTTACCTCCACCATCGTCACCGCCTTTGCTACGTCCGCCACCAGAACTGCCTCCACCTCCAACAGTAATTATTTTCTTTGTCTTTGGTGTTTGGGAACTCGATTTTTGAATTGCAGGATTTGGTCTATTAGTAGCAGGTGAGGGTTTTGGTTGGGATTGTCCGGGTTTTTGGGGTCGATCGAATACCATTTGTCTACTCTCCTTTGATATCTGGATATATAGCAGCAGCCCAAAAACTGAATTCTTGCGCTAAAGCAAGTCCCAATCCTGTTAAACCTAAATATTCATCGACTTCAAGCTTTGTCAGCACAGCTAGACCATCATTACCTGCTAAGTTTTGAATGTCAGATAATGTTTGCAAGCACTCAAAATATTTTTTGACTACTTGCTTTTTCCCTTCTTGACTCAAAGCTTTTTCTTCAGCTTTCAAACGCATCATCCCCCAAGTAGAGAGATAGGTATATAATTCAACAGCTTGGTTCTTCTGTTCTTTGAGGCGAGTTTCTTCCTGATTAGGTTGCGATCGCAAATCGTTTAAAGCTTGATAAACGGGTTGAGAAATTGTGCGCGGATCGAAAGTCATAATTATTTCTCCCTATGTAGGTATCCACTGTTGAACAAAGCCACGCCCTAAGCTTTCTTGTCCACCAATTTGCAAAATATTGCTATCAGCTAATAGCTTTTCAAAATCTTTAGTAGATTGGGCAGCAGTACCATTAGCTTGAGATGTAATTCCCCAGGAGAAATACATGAGAGTATCTGGAGAAATTGCTTCCTCATAGCGGAAACCACCATCAACAGATTTGTGTTCATCCAATTTGATTTTGACCTGCCGCCATAAACTCATCTGAATTAGGGTAGCGCAGTGTTGATTGGGTAGAACTATCACTCGTTCGATACCTTTTGTCTCTGGCGCTTGGGGAATAAAATTTTTCCAATCTTTCCACTCTTTCAAAGTATCCGCTTTGAGAATAGCATCTTTCAGATAAACTGTAGTTTTACTTAAATTAGTGCTATAATCAACTGGAAAATTATCCCCTGTCTCGTTAAAACGCATCCAACGCTGTAGCAGCATTGGGCAGCTAATCCAAATAACACCATGACTGAGAGAAGGAACGGGAAACCAAAGTAAAGATGCGTCTCCTACCCAGATATCTCCTTGTTCTAGCTGGGTGATTTTTTTACCAGTTGCCTGTTCGTACTGCTTGACAAATTCGGAGTTTTGAGTATCTTTAAGTTCTGGGCCAAAAAGCTTGACTCGTTTAATTAATTCATTCTCATTAGCTCTCAATCTACCCCGAATTGTACTCGAAGGAATATAAGGCAAGTTAGTATGAGATTCACGGGCAATTCCCAGTAAATTTCCTTCCTGTGTTGTACCACCTGTATGCAGTGGTGAAAGTAGATATAAGTAAACACAATTCATTTTCATTCTCATTACTCCTTGTAAGAAATCCACAACAACTCTGAATAACCTAATTGTCGCCAACGTTTAGCTTTTTCCGTTCCGTTTTCCTGAAACAATTCTTGCGATTCTTCCAAATAATAAATACTTCCAGCAGGTGCCGCAAATACTTGCGGCGCGGGAATACTACTATTTTCTTTAGAAAGTATCCGACAACTAATCGGAACTGCCCTATCTGTTGCTACACTAACTAATTGCCCTACTTTTTGATTACTATTAGTACTGTGGGCTAATTTCCACTCCCAAGGCCATGCTTGACAAATGGCTTTATTATTATCGTGGAGGCGTTCAAATACTCCCGGTGTGATTAGGTAAGCAAGGGATTTTCCTCCTTCATCAAAATTCTTTTCTGATAACTTTTGCACCTCCTCCCACTGTGGGTCTAAATCATTGCAACGTTGCAAAATCACTCGATGTCCTTCACCTCCCAGTCGCAGCGTTGTGGGGGTGTCGATTTCTCGATCGGCCCCGATAGCCAAACTCCAATTCGGCTTTAGTCTAATCGCATTTTCGACAAAGTAACCATCGGCATCTTTGACTTGGCGCGTTCCTTCTGCTAGGGCGTTATGGGAACGAGTTTCGATCGCCCAAGGTTGGTCTTCTCCGTCTTCTTTAACTTCCCAATCTTCTGGACTAATTTTTACAGTTCTGAGATATTCTATTACTACATTATAAGGCAAAAATTGACGATATTTGGAATTTTTTTGGTCAAAATCATCTTCATCTTGGTGATTGTTATCTTTTTGATGTGGACGTGATAATGGACATGGTTGCTGTTCATCCCATAAAACATGATTTAGGGCTGATTTTGAATTCCACTTTAAAGGAATTAAAGGGGTAGTACCGACAAATCCTAATGGGCGAGGAAAGTATAGGATTTGTTGGTTGTAGCAGAAAAATGGGCCTCTGATTTGGAAGTTTATTTTGTCGCCCAGGAGTTGTCGTAATGCACCTGCGATCGCATGACCGTTGGGCGGAAAAACGCTGCCTGCCCAAGCCCTTTCGCCAGGGGTAAATGGTTTGGCATCCCTGAATAATAAGACATCAAGCGGAATAATATTATACCAGAACATTGGCTTTTCTCTCATAATTTTATGTTACGATTTCGCCAGGTGAAAGCGGCTATTTTTAGCCAGGTTTGAATTTCTCGATCGAATTCTTTTGGCACAGTTGTCTCCCATAAGATATCGATGAATTGAGATAATTTTTGTTGAAATTTATCGCGAATTCCCTCATCACCTTTGAAGAAATCGCGACGACTGCAAAATGCTTTCGTCCAAGGTGAAATAGCATCTCTAACTGGCGCTGGGTGTTGCTGCCAAAGTTGGGCTGCTTGTTCAAAAATGGCAGGTTCTAAATTATCTATTACTGTTAGTAGTTCTTTCCATTGTTGAAAAGTATCGAATTTGGCAGTAGCTTTCAAAATGTTGCCGTTGCTGTAGAGGATACGGACTTGAACGGCATCTTTATATTTACCATCTGGAGATTGATGTTTTTTCGCACCTTCTTTCTCAGCTTCCCACATATTTTCTAAAGCAATGGCTAAGGGAACAGCTTGATTGGCAATTACAATCCCAAAGCTAATTGTAGCTTTTTTCCCCATTGTGAATAACGGTCGATCCGGTAATTTTTCATCTGTCAATTGCCAATAATTTCCCTCACTAATAAATTGATCTTTAGGATCTTTATCTCCTCTGAAACATTGGCGAATATCCCATAACCAATTATCCCATTCCCAGAGATTCGTATAAGCTAAAACATCATCGCCACCACTATAAATTAACCTCCCGGCATAACGTTGTTCTGTCAGATAAGGAACTAATTGATTGGAAAAGTCTAATAAAGCGCGACTGAGGGCGCTGTGGGTTGATGGCCCCATGCGCTTTTTTGCTTTCAAGAACTCTTTAAACGGTTCTTGCAGTTTGGGTTCCATTTGATTAAGTTTGGGAAGTAGAGAATCGGGAATATATTCGCTATAATTCTCTAAATGTTCTCCTTTCAGCCAATTTCCCATGCCGTCACCATCTCCGGCGGCTAAAATATACCAATCGGTAGGATTATTATTGGGGTAATATTGGTCAATTGTTTGTGATAGTTTTGGGCGTATTTTGTCGCGATTTTCTTCTGGGGCATCTTCGATTAACCAGCCTACATTTAAAAGGCGAGGATGGTATTTTTGCGGTCTGTCATCTGCCCAAGGTATACCCCAACTTTTCTTCATGGTATCTGCTACTGTTTGGGCAAAATCAAAGTTTTTGGTAATGGCTTCGCAGGCTTGGTTAAAATGTTCTAAATGTTCGCTATTGGATACTTTTAAATATCCGGCTACTCCAGCGGTTAAATCTGGGTAAGAAGCGGCCATTTTTTCTTCCTTAATATGCAGCAAATCTGGTAATATTTTATGTAAGCCTCGTTTTAAGGTTTCGGTAGCATTCAGTTGTTCAATTCCATCAAATAAATTGATTCTGTTTTCCCAATACTTTTTGGTTTCTCCTTCAGTTATCCAATCCTTTTTTTCACCTTCTGGATGCACGACTGGCCCAATGCCGGAAACGGTGGAACGTGGCCCGAAAGCAGTCGGTAATTGCCAATTACGGGCGTTTTTAATGGCGTTCATGGCTAGGCGCGTTTGGTCGAAAATACTTGCCCACCAAGAACCGACATTTAAGTTGGGTTTTTTGGCTTTATATGTTAGTTTGGAAGAGTGACGATTTGACCAATCTTCTTTTAAGGCTGCTTCAAAAACGGCTTTGAGAAATTCGTTTTCTGATTCGACAAATAGGTTTTCTTTAGGACAAGCAAATTCGTTTTGGTTATCAACCCATTTCTTGTATAATTCTGGTTTGCGGGGGGAATGATGTAAGATTTTTTCAGGATTTCCAATTGGTAAACCGACCCAATAAGTTTGCCATTGGGCTTTTAGCCAGCCATCCCAAGTATGAGAGTTAATATTGGGCATCCAAGCTTTATTTTGTAAGTAGTTGAAAACTCGATCGCCTAAATTTTTCCACTCTTGTTTTAGCACTTGTTCGGCATAAGCCATTGCTGATTTAACGGGATTTTTATCAGATTTTACGCCTTGAGATGCACCGTTATCTGGTAATATAAAAACGAGGACGTTGGGAAATCCTGCTGTTAGTAGTTTGGCGGGTGTAGGCTGCTTGATGACTTCTGTAAAACTGGCATCTTCGCTATATTTTTCTAACAGCCAATGGTCAATTAATGGTTGTTCGTAAAGACAGGGATATAATAAAGTATCGGGGCCATATTTGTTGGCTAATTCCCAACAAATTTTAGCAGATAGATAGTGGAGTAACCAGGAACCTGCCCAAAAATCGCGCATTTTGCGGCTGGCTTTAATTAATTCCTGTACGGGTGAGAAGCTGAAAATGGCTAAATGGGGGCGAGATTCGGTGAATCTTTGAGATTTTTGGGGATAATCTTCTGGTTTATCGTAATAACCTGCTAAACTACCTGCTAGTGCGGCTGTTATGCTGGCGTGACTCCAGAGGGAACCATCGGGAAGGCGCGTTTCAGCGGGTAATAGCGGTAAACTGGATTCCTGGGGGATATTTTCGCTGCGTTCTAAGGCTTTGCTGAGTACGACGGGGTAGCAGCGCCACAACCACCAAAAGACTTTGCGGGCATCTTTTTCTTGTTTAATCGAATCGGGGATGGAAATTGCTTCGATTTCGGCTAACCAATTGGCGCGACTTTTGCCTAAATTGATTAAAAAATCGTGCCATTGTCCGAGTTTAAGGGTTTGTGGCTCACCAGAAAGTAGGTGACGAATTTGCAATCCCGTGTTATCATAATCTACGGCAATATTGGGAAGTCTCCCGACTGCGGCCCGATCGCTTGCCGAAGCAATTAAATCGCACAGTGCAACGTTATCTAGCCATTTCCTACTAAATACAGCTGTTTTGCGGGCGGCTTTTTCCTTTGGCGATACCCACCCCGCCATACATTCGAGAGTTTTCCAGGCTCCTTCTAAGCCACGTCCGCTATTATCGTGTAACGCTTTTAAAGCGGGGTCGTGTAGTAAGCCCCAAATTTTCGCTTGCCAGTATGCTTGCGACACGGGTTTTATCCTTAATATATTGTGATGTGAAACTAGAAAACAGGTTTCTGCGTAGATTTATCGTTGCCAAACTGAGGATTTTTGAGAGAAACCTGGTTTTTTGGCGTAAGTTCTGCCTTTATTAATTACACTCTATCAATCATCACCCTAAAATTGCCAGGATAAGTAAATATCCATATTTTTTTAATCTGAGGTCTGAAAAGCTTGTGCTGTCGAGGGTTGCCCGTAGGGGACTGGGTTTGAAATGATTATTTTCTTCTGCTTGACAAGTTCAGTAAATTGTGCGTTTAGGAAAAAAAACCGGGTTTCTAACCCAGATAACAATTTGTAACTTGATTCGCACTCTCCTGCAAGAAGTTTTAACTCTGGCAAATCATCAGATAAATAATGCAGTGAAGTTACATTATTGCGCTTTGAAACTAGCTTTTATCGGTTGCATTTTATTGCACAAATATATTATAATTAACCTTAAGCAATCCTTCAATCCAAAATCTAAAATCCAAAATCCAAAATCCAAAATCGAATGACTGTATTTCCTTATGACCAATTTGCGAAAGACTATCTGAAAGAATTGTTATCACCATTGGGGGAAGTAGAAACAAGTCGTAATATTGCTGGTGAAGTTCGGGAAATCGATGTTTGGTTTGCACCGGCGGCGCAAGCTGCATCTGCAACCTCATTGGGATTACTAGGACGTTTAGCAGCAACGGCAGCGATTTTTGAACCTTTTCGTAATGCTATAGACCTGGAGGACGTTCGTAGCTGTACGGGTAAATTGTTTGATGTTTTTGCTTTTTTACAACGTCAAGCAAGACGAAATAATACCCGTGTTGAGGAAACGGATTTACCTCATCTGTGGATTCTTGCTCCCACTGCATCAGAGTCCCTATTAACAGGTTTTGCTGCTACACTTGATGTAGATAACTGGGGCAGCGGAATTTATTTTTTCCCTGAACATTGGAAAGGGGCAATTGTGGTTATTCACCAATTACCGCGAACGCCAGAAACACTTTGGTTACGAATTTTAGGAAAGGGGAGAGTGCAGCAACAAGCTATTGATGAATTGGCAGCCCTTTCAGAAAATGACCCGTTACGGGGTGTGGTGTTGGAGTTGTTAAGTAACCTCAAGACTATATTAGAAGTAAGTCAAAATTTAGAACCAGAGGAGCGAGATTTAATTATGCGCTTGTCACCACTTTACGAGCAACGTTTGGCTGAAGCTACTCAGCAAGGTATCGAGCAAGGTATTGAGCAAGGTATTGAGCGCGGTATTGAACGCGGTATCGAGCAAGGTATTGAGCGCGGTATTGAACGCGGTATCGAGCAAGGTATTGAGCGCGGTATCGAGCAAGGTATTGAGCGCGGTATTGGGGAAGGTGTTCGCCAAGGACAGCGAATTTTTGTGGAAAATTTGTTGAGGGCGAAATTTGGGGAATTGGATGAGGAACTAACGGCAATTATTGAGCTTTTGTTGGCATTACCGCCACCAGATTTGACTGCTTTGTTGTTGCAATTGTCTAATTTATCTCGTGCGGAATTGTTGGCTAGGTTTAATTAGGTTTTGGAGAGTGCGTCAGATCTTAAATTTGTTAGTTTTTACTAATTTATTAAGTCTGATGCACTCTAGTTGCTTACTTTAGAACCAGAGGAGCGAGATTTAATTATGCGCTTGTCACCACTTTACGAGCAACGTTTGGCTGAAGCTACTCAGCAAGGTATCGAGCAAGGTATTGAGCAAGGTATTGAACGCGGTATCGAGCAAGGTATTGAGCGCGGTATTGAACGCGGTATCGAGCAAGGTATTGAGCGCGGTATTGGGGAAGGTGTTCGCCAAGGACAGCGAATTTTTGTGGAAAATTTGTTGAGGGCGAAATTTGGGGAATTGGATGAGGAACTAACGGCAATTATTGAGCTTTTGTTGGCATTACCGCCAGCAGATTTGACTGCTTTGTTGTTGCAATTGTCTAATTTATCTCGTGCGGAATTGTTGGCTAGGTTTAATTAGGTTTTGGAGGCTAGTCAAAAGTTACCTGTTAGTTTAGAAACCCGGTTTCTCTGTTTTGGTTTTCCATTCAACTAATTTCCCTAGCGAGTAGGGAGCTCCTTTTTGTTTAGTTAAACTTAACGATTTTCTAGAATATGTTTCCATTCAACTAATTTCCCTAGCGAGTAGGGAGCGATTTATTCAGGGGTGGGAACTTCGAGTATCATGTTTCCATTCAACTAATTTCCCTAGCGAGTAGGGAGCCTCCCCATTAAAACCCATATCCCGCCTGAAGTCCAGAAGCCGATCGCGACGGATAGAAAAATTAACCTCTCTCCCCACCCAAAACACAGCCGCCAAAACGCTCAAGCCCTTACACAGCAATATATCGAGGGATCGAACGAACTAATCGACATTCCAGCCATTTTGCCTATCCATCGCGCCGCCACGATACAAAACCTAAATAACCACCGACCCAGGTAAATCAGTTACAGATGGCCCGACTCCCCAAGTTTCCACCTGCCCCAAAGTATGTCCAGACAAGGGATAAAACCGCACGCTGTCCTCCTCCAACTTCACCCTTTTTCGCAATCTTTCCCGCAATTCCTCATACTTAGACTGATTCAGAACGCACTCAAACACACTGTACTGCACTCGCACTCCATACCCTTCCAACAAATCAGAAACCTTTTTGCGTCGCTTATCACAAGGAATATCGTAAACCACAACATAAAGCAGCATTGGCAGTAGGGAGTGGGGAGTGGAAAAAAAAATGACAATTACCGAATTTGATAAGGCTTATACCCCACAACCGGATTATAAACAAACAGCTTAAAAGCCTTCACCTGCTGAGTCAACAAATCCCAACGCGGTTGTTTTTCCTCAGACCCAGTTTGAATTTCCTCCTCCATCCGTAGCAAAAAAGCCTTAATATACTTTTTCCGTCCCGAATCATTCAAAAAACACCCCCCATCGCGATAGAAAAAATCCTCATCTGCATTCACCACCCCCCGATTTACCAAATACAATACCAAAGAATCAACAATCGCAGCCCGAAACTCCTCAATCAAATCAGAAGCAAGCGCCGCATGGCGTTCCGTACCCTGATGCAAACAAGCTTGATAAGGGTCAAGTCCCTGCAATTCAATCAACGCCAATAAGTGATTCCACAACACCTGATAACCAAAACTCAACATCGCATTCACCGGATTTCCTGGGGGACGACGAGAACGCGCTAAAAATACAAATTCTGCCTTTTCCAAACATTCCGCAAAAGCCGAAAAATAAGTAGCCGCACCTGCACCTTCATATCCCATCAACCGTTCCAAAGTTTCCGCATCCCCAGCTTTCCCAATCAAATATGCCAAACTTTGAATCGCAAAAGCAATCGTTTCCGTACCTCGGCGTCGTTGTTGTCGTTGCAAGATAACTCGACTATTTTTCAACTTAGCCTGCACAATTTCTCGCGCTACCACCAACCGTTGGGGAAAATCCAATAATTGTTGATAGCGAGACAATCTCCTAATTACTCTTAGGTACGTTGTTGCGCTTTAGCGCTCTTATGAGAACTAGGATAAGAGCGCTGAAGCGCAACTACGTACCTGCTCTTATGAGAACTAGGATAAGAGCGCTGAAGCGCAACTACGTACCTGCTCTTATGAGAACTAGGATAAGAGCGCTGAAGCGCAACTACGTACCTATTGAATATGAACATTTTTGTAGGGACACGGCAACATCAATAATGTTGATGATCGTCATATTTTAATTATGCCGTGTCCCTACAGTTAATTATTTTGCAAAACTTTCAATCCCCAATCAGAAAGCGATCGCAAAAAACATTTCTCCGGTATCTGCCAATTTCGCTGACAAACCAACCGCAAAATATCCATCATCAACTTATATATCTCTTCATAATCACAACCAACTTTCACCACCCAACCGTTCATCGCCCAAATATTTCGCAAATCAACCAAAGTAACAGGTTCCGCTTTGTGAACTATATCATTGCGCTGCAAGCGAATAGCCGTTAAAAGTGCAACCACTTGATCATTTTGAGCAATCTTCTCTCTAGTTATCCAAGCATCAGTTAATTCCTTAAAACCCGGTTGGTAATCTTTACCCAAATGACGCAAATCTTCCCGAACGTTAATCAATCCCTTCTCAATCCAATCTTCCTGTTGACTCCGAACATAAAGCAACCGTTCTAAAGTCTGAGAAAACTGATTGAAAGCTGCCGTATAATTTCCCCGGCGTAACTGCAACTCAATCAAAAAACTACTTTCCCAAACTTGTCCTAGCTTATCTTCCCGCAACTCCAATAATTGCTTGCGCCAACCATTAATTTCTTCGCTACTTGCCAAACTACCTACAGCTTTAGAACATAACCAACCCCTCTCGAAATTCGCATCTTTGAGAAATTTAACAATCTCCCAATTAGCAGACATTGCCAAATATCCCGCCAACTGATATAATACTTTATGACGACTTTGATGGGATTGTAGCCAAATTTTCGCCTCCAAGAAATCGCCCCGTTCCCAAGCTGAAATAATGCGCGATCGCTCCAAAGGCCAAAAATAGGAACTCACAGGCATTAAATCATACTTTTCTGCCGTACAAACATTATAATTCCCCTCAGCATCAACCGGAAAAAGCGGCTGCGGTTCAATCGGAGTAGCATTAATTACCTGACATTGGCGCACCAACGCCGCCGCGCAAATTTCCAACCCCTCCGCCATCGCCGGAACCGCACCTTTATTTTCCACAATTAGCACAAATTGTTCCGCCTCATCCGACGCCATCGATTTCATCGGTTCCAAAGCCAAAGGTAAAATAAAATCTTCCAATTCCTCTCGAATTGCTTCCCGATAACTCACATTTATCACCGGATGCAAAACATCAACTTTTACCCCTTTCCAAGTTGCCTCAATCTTCCCTTTCATCAACTCCGCCAACCACAAAGTATCGGCGCGGCGATAATTCCAAGCAACACTTTCCGGTTGATTAGTTGCCCATAAAATGATATGCTTTAAACCCTTAGCAACGCAATCGGAAATAATCTTTTCATCCAACAATAATACTACCGCGCTAAAATCGTTGTCTAACCATTCCCGACAATACTCATCATAGCGCTGACCCAAATCCCGCACACTCCAGGAATAGCGCTGATTATCCTCATAGTAGCCCCGCTCTACCCCCAATTCCTGGTATAATTGATTAATATGTGGGGGATGACCGCGATCGCCATCCGCACCAAAACAACGCACCACCCCATCCTTACAACGCCACCCCACCTGGCGCGTCCCAACGGTAATAATCAGTGCATCCACCCGATTGATTTCTGTTTGAGTATTACTTTGCATAACATTTTCTAGCCACTAGCGATCGGTATTGTGTCATTAATTTAACAGCACTTATCCCCGAAATACTACAAAATCCCCATATTCACCCTAACTACTTCCAAACTCCAAAAACCCTATTCCATCAGCTTTTACAGTAATCATAAAGTTTTGTAAACGATATTTGCTTTCGCTTGACAAGTCAGGCAAACTCTGCACCAACGAGTGATATCGTGTCTAGTTGTATCGGTATTGCATAATAGGGGCGGGTTTTGCCGAGAGATTGTGCGTTGGAATCAAGGATTGTCGTCTAAACCCGCCCCTACAATCAGACAACTTATACTTTTTAGTTTTTATTTTATGGCTAAAAAACCCACCATTCACCCTTACTCCGACCTTTCCGCATTTGAGCGATTAATGTTATTAATTGCCACCTTAATCAAATACCCCGGCGTCGGCGCTTTCCAGTCAGAAGAAACCCCCACCGAAGGACATCGCAATGGATTGCAAGAAGTCCAAACTTATCTGCAAAAAACCGCTAGGGAACTTAATATAGAACTTACTAATTATTCCCTTCCTACGATTAACAAAGACTTGCAAAAATTGCGAGATTATGGTATATTAGATCGGCGAATGTATCGGTGGGGTTATTATCTCGGTACAGGAGCCATGAGCCAAAATGAATTGCAAGTAGCTTTTGAAGCATTAGCTTCGGCTGCCAAATATCAAGGCAATCCCCAAACAAGGCGCATTTATGAAACACTCAGTCAACGTTTGCGCGGATTAGATTTAGAGTTAAAAGGCCAACTTTTCTATCCCATTAGACAATATCTCAACCGCGCCATCAATTACACCGACCCCGAAGAAATGATGGCGAAACGGGAAAACCGAAATAATTTATTTCACCAATTAGATTTAGTAGAAGAAGCCATCAGTCAAGGTCAAGCGATCGAAATTTCTCGCAGCAGCGCCCCTTACCAACGTAAGCAAATTGGACTGATGGAAGTTTGGCCCCTCCAATTAATTTATTATGATATAGCTTGGTATTTAATTTATGAAAATTGTAGCAACAATCATTTAGCAGTAGGAAGAGTCAACCGCTTTGAAAATCACTGCCAAATTCTGACTCCCACTGGACGCGGGTTAGCTGCACAACAGCAAAGTTTAGCCAAAGCACATAAACTATTAGAAAATGGTTGGGGTCTTTATTTAGGACAACCCGAAGAACAACAACCCGAACTGCGAGGAGAATTAAAATTAGAAACTGTACAAGTCAAGTTTTTTCCACCAGTAATTCCTTTTATTCTCGAAGGAGAACGTCGTCATCCTAAGCAAAAAGTTTCTCCGGGACTAAAAGATAAATTAACCGGACAACCAGCTTATATAACTTACGAGATTTCATTACCCCCCCGTTCTCTTAACGAATTCAGCCTTTGGGTTTATCGCTATAGCCACAACGCACAAGTAATATCGCCACCTGAGTTAGTAGAAAAACATCGCCTAGCCGCTGAGGCTCTAATTAAGAGATACAGTCAGTAGAGCCAGTTACCGATTAACTGCTCAAAAGAGTAGGAAAGTTTATTGGTTCTGGCGTTTTTCTCGGATTGAAGCAAATTTATATCCCTGAGAGTGACAAAAGAGCGGTATCAATGTAAATTAGTTGGTTTAATCCGATCGCACTGAGGTGATTATCCCCGGTGCGATCGCGTTCCTAGATCTCTCCTCCTCAAGAAGTTCTCCGTCTTCCCATCTTCCTCAACTCCGACTTTCTCAAAACCTCCAATCGCCGTCGCAAATAACTCAAATCAGGAACCTCACCACCATAACGCCACCTGACATAAGCTTGAGAAATTTCTTCAATCGCCTCCCCACGTTCATCAGCATATTGCTGACGCGACGTTGTTGCATACTCAAATGGCGTCGAAGCTGGATGTTTTCGCCAACCTTTTTCTCCCAACCATCGCAGCATTTGCTGATAAATACCTTCCATTGGATGCAATTTATTCAGCCAGCGATGATAGCGCCAATATTGCCAACCATTCCAAGCTAACCAACCCAAGAAACTCAGCCCAATTGCTAATATCAATACGGTAAATAAACCCGTCCATCCTTGAGTAAATAGAGCAAAAAACCAAACGATCGCACCAAATATCCACCCAATAATTCCACCAAACAGATTATTGAGGAAATTATTTACAGGTGAAGGCAACCAACCCGCAATCCACTTCCAGAACTTTTCGATCGCTGTAAAAGTTTGGTTTTCTTCAATAGATGGTGGAATCAGAGGATGACCGGGAATTGGATCGAAAGCAAACCAACCGTATTTGGGAAAATACACTTCTGTCATCAAATAAGCATCGGTGTTCTTAACAACATACAAACCAGTAAAAGGATTAAATTCACCCGGTGCAAAACCACCGACTACCCTGGCTGGAATGCCGATCGATCGCAGCATGATCGTGTAGACAGTAGCGAAATGATCGGCGTAGCCGCCTGTAATCTTCTGATTCGGAGGACTGTTTTGATAGCCAAACAGGAAAGCTGACACCAAATCTTCCTTATCCTTTAAAAAGGGCGGCACTTTTTCCAGCTTGTAATTAGGATTCTGTTTCAAGTACTGAGCTATGTAGAGTGCTTTCTCGTAAGTAGAGACGATCGGTTTATTTGTCTTGGCTACCTTCTGGGCATTGGCTAAAATTTCTTCAGTACGTTGTCGCACTTTCTCCTTAATACCAGCAGGAACTTGGAGATAGTATTTCTGGATATTTTTGGAATATTTGGTGGAAGCTTTACTCAGAAGCGTGCGATCGCGGTAAGGTACGTCCGAAATCACCGTGTAAGTCAGCCCTTCGATCAACCCCGGCCCTCTTATACTACCCTCTGCATCCACCGCCACCTGCTGCGCTGGAAAGTAAAGATCTTTAGCATTTGCCATCGCGGGAATTAAGTTCGGTAACTCAGACACCACAGTGAAAGTCTGAACTACCTCCTGGATGCGATTGGCACTTAAGGCTGAAGGTAGGATAAATTTATAAGACCAGCTGGGGCGATCGATACTAAAAGCTTGTTTGTTGCGAGAAATCTCCCAACCCTGACCAGTGTAGCGATCGAACGCCAGCACTCGCCAAAATCCCGCCGCTTGCGATCGCACCCTCAGCACCACTTTCGGCTTCAGAAAGCCCCGCAGATTCTGGTTAATCTTCTCATTAAAACCATAATAAAAAGTATCATCCAGTTCGCCTGCCCCTTCTTCCTTGTTTTGTCCCCTACCTGTACCGCTACCTTCCTTACCGTTCCTGGCTCTATAACCCGGATTATTAACGTTGGCAGGATCTAAATTGCCTGTAAACTGGATCGGAGAACTGACTGGGAACGTCCGCAGTTGATAACCCGGTACTCTCGGCAAAAACGCAAAAATAGTCAGCCCCAGCCCCACAACTACCAGCAACAAAACACTCAACCGTCGTAAAGGAAAAGGCAGAATTAATTTTGGCTTTTTCCCCCCTTCTCCCATTTCGGTTGGGGAACGTCTTCTAACCGTTTCTAAGAGTCCCAGGCGCGATCGATAGTCCAGCACCAAAACCGGGAGAGCGATCGTTAAAAACAGCAACAGCAGCGGTGCAAAAGCCATCGTCTGACTCAGGGTAGCCGCCACCCCCAACAGAATCAGCCCAATTACCATCGAATACCCCAAATCCTTGCGGCGGGGCAAATCGAAGCTGTGCAACACTTGCAGTTGAATTAATAATTCAGCCAAGACAAACCGCGTATCATTGAGAGAATCCCTCAGATTCGAGAGAAAATACGCCAACGCGCCCAGCATTCCGATCGCAATACAAAACTTCACCGGGATATTAGGCTTGCGGCGGCTATACCAACTCCACGCCGCACCCACAATACTCAACGGCACAGCCCAAAAGCTTATCTGCGTTTGGGCCGCCACATCCGTAGCAATAATTCCCACCACCACCAAAGCCTGTACCAGCACTCGCAGCCAGAGCGAATCTTCCACTTCAGGCATCGGCATCCTCTTCAACCGCTCTCGAAACTTAGCTAAAAGCGGTATATTTCGCAGTTTGTCAGTTGTCATTTGTCAGTTGTCAGTGGTTAATTGTCAGTTGTCAGTGGTTAGTCGTCCTTATTTCCCACTATGCACTATCTATTAATCTCATCACCAATGACCACTGACCAATGACCACTGACTATTGACCACTGACTATTGACCGCTGACCAAAACAGCAAAAATTAAGGGTTTCTGACCCAGTTGCTGAAACTTGACCTCTAAGGGGTAACTGCGATCGCATTCCAAGTCAAACAATTCAACACTCAAGCAACCCGGATCGGGACGCTGGGTGGAGGCTAGAGCCTTACCCCCGCGAAACTTCAAACTACCACCGCAAGGAAATCGGCCTAAAATCCGTACAGATGTAATTGACTGCTTCTGGAGTTGATATTCCACCTCAAGCGTCAGCAAACCAGCAGTAGTGAGCCACTCTTGTTCCACCGCCAGCTGAGTTGGTGAAACAGCCAGCGTCAGAGAACCACTAATCTGACGAGCCGCCAGCAACAACAATACCATTTGTTCGGCCAAGGTCGCCGCTTCGTAACTGCGCGGAAACTTGGGCGTTTCTTGGAAACAGTCCACAGTATCCGCACTTTTACCAGCGGTCGGCGTTAACACCTTGTCAGCAAACTTGTTCAGCATCTGGGAATGACCCGGAAATAAAGGCTCCACCGCACGCACTAATTTGGTCGTCTCGGTTCGTGAAGATTGCACCACCGCTTGACATCGGTCTAACAGTTGGGCAGAAATCTCTGGCGGGATGGATACTGGCAGCTTAAACTTTTGTAGCTGAGTCGTCCACAAATGCCTTTCCGGTATCGATTCTAGCTCTACCGTGGTAGGAAGGTCGGGTTCGTACTCAGAAATCTCCGTTTCCCAGGGAAATAATGGTGGGTTATTTTGGATCTCCGCTTTTAGCCGACGCTTAAGGAGCGCCTGGAAACGGTCTCGCACGGCAGGAATATCGCCCGGTTTCTGGGGGGTTTGACGCAAAACCTCCTGAGTAGCGGTGCGGTCGAGTGTCGCGTTCAATACTTCTGACTCCAGTAGATCGAAATCATCTAATTCCCAATCTTCTATATCACAATCGCCTAGCTCTGAGATCGGAAAATCCTCATTATGAGTTTTTTTCTTAGAACTCTCCCTCGCGATCGAGGGATCTGAGCAGCAGTCCAGATCTGGTAAAACCAGATCTGTTTGCAGTAACCAGGCGAAGAATCGTTCAGGGAAGGCTTCTATGTCTCTGTTCATCAGTCCATGCACCCGATCCGGACACGAATTAATTGCGAAGATCCCAGGCTTTTTCTAGAAGCTTAAACCACTGCTTCTGAATCTGGGTAACTGTCCAACCTAAATTTCGTGCGATTTCTCGATCGGACAGTTTTTTTTGTTTCCACTCCAGTAAGCTCAGCTGCTGCGGCTCCAAACTCGCCACAAAAGCTTGCCATCGATCGGGAGTCAAGCCCAGATTCCTTTCTAGGTCTGCTTCTAACCACTCATGCACCAGTTCCCACCGATGCAATAGAGCAAATCGAACTAAATGATATTTAAAACGCTGTTGCAAATAATCCCGCTGGCGCGGAGTCAAACCCATTATCGCTTCTATTTCTTGGGCGGTAAGGTCTTGCAAGCGTAAGGCGAAGTAGTTGGCGCAGTCCTCCTGCTGACGCTCTTGTAAGTAAGCCATCAACTCGTTAATCACTGACTGGCGCAGTGAATCTTCCTGGTTGGGTGCTTCTTCTTGAGTCCCCATCACCTGGCGTACCTGCTGCACCAGCGCCTCATCCCAGCTAGCCTCTGATTCTGACGCCCCCCCTTCAGCAGCTTGTTCCATATCCACAGATGTTTCAGGCGGTTGCTTTTGCACAAACGCTTGTGCCCGCAAAACGATCAGCTGCTGGCTCCGGTTGTTGGAAAAGCGAATGCGTCGCTTGGCGTAACGCTCTGTAAAAGCCAGATATTCCGCCAATTCCAAAAGGGTCTGGGGACGATAAGTTGAACTTGTAGGTGCGATCGGGCACATGGCTCCTTCTCGGCGAAAGGCACTCAAGGCTTCTACATAAAATCCCTGTAGGAAATCTTCAATCAAGGTCAACCGATTTTGATAGATCGATGACGCTCCACGTGGTGTAATGTAACGATAGACAATTGCACTCAGCGTACTGTGTAATTCTACCCGTCCACCTGTAGACCCCAGTTTGTAATAATTGAGGCACTGCTGTAAACGATGACGGGCGAGTTTTGTCGCCCAAGTTTCGACAGCGCCCAGCGCTTGGATGCGCGTACTTTCATTACAGATTCGAGTTACTTCTGTTGCTAAACGCGCTGCAACTTCGCGACAATTCAGCTCTGAAGCACGGGTAGACTGCTTAAGTTCGTTGAACAGCAGCTCAAAGATAGCCTCCACGCTAGCAGATCTCTCCCAAGCTCGTTGTTATTGGGCTCGTTTAAGAAAGCCCGTACTTAATTTAACGGCGAAGCCTTAGACCACCCATTTCTAAATAGATTGCATTCGATTGGACGATCGGTAACCAGACTTTAGTGTTTCCCTAAAATGCGATCGAATCAAACCAGATCTGGGTTATCCCCCAGATTGCTCGCATTTTTTTCTCAATGCTTCGCTCTTACCTCGACGCTAGCACACCCAACTGCTTAGGTCCGATCGGCGGCTAGACTCAAAAGTAGACGATCGGAGCTTTTCAACGTTCCATGTCAACTAACCTTTATGAATTTAGATCGACAAATACAGGCTTTAATTGACAATGCACCTCAAGATGGGCATACAACCCAGGCGATCCAAGCGATCGGCCCAGCGCTCAAGCTCCTGGCTCAGCAATTGCGCCATTCCCAGTACTATATTCTGCAAACCTTGGAGCGGGATTGGGTCTTGACTACTTTAAGCAATCGCGCTAACCCCGGTGTTGAAAAGCAAGTTATTTACGCTTTTTCAACTCTCCAAGATGTCACAGCCGATCCCAATTCCCTTAAAGCTCCCCAGGTGTTAGCCCTGCCCATTCCTGTCACCCATATTTTGTTTCAAATGCTGGCTATGAACGGGGTTTATAGTACTGTTTTTTTTGACACACCAGGAAATCTTTCATCGGGTACAGAATTGCGTCGGGAAGATTTACAAAATTTAATCGGGGCCCAATTGCAGCAAAATTACAAACCACCTCGAAATATCAAGAGTCATCTGCCTCCCGATATAGCCTGAATCGATTTTGGATTTTAGATTTTAGATTTATAGTTAATCTTTAATCTTTAATCTAAAATCTAAAATTCTAATACAGCCGACTCAAAACGTAGTCAGCCATGTCGATTAAGGCTTGGCGGCACTCTGAGGGTGGTAGATCGGCAAGATATTCAACGGCACTTCTCGCTTCTCGCGTAGCCAATTCACGGGCCTGCTCAATGCCCATGCCTTCATCGATCAATGCGATCGCTTGCTCCAAATCCCCAGCTTTAGAGAACTCCCGCTCGATCAGCACCTCCAAAAAGCGTTTTTCTTCTAGGGCAAATATCACTGGCGCAGTCAGATTGCCACTTTTGAGATCCGAACCAGCCGGTTTGCCCAAAACTTCCGTAGAACCAGTAAAGTCCAAAATATCATCCACAACTTGGAACGCCAGACCGATATGACGCCCATAGCGATATAAATTTTCCGCCATTTCAGCAGAAACCCCACTTAAGCAACCAGCAGCCTTAGCACTGTTGGCCATCAGCGAGGCGGTTTTGTAGTAACTTTTTTGCAGATAAGCCTCGATAGATAAACTTGTCTCGAAGCGATTCAGCCCTTGCTGAATCTCCCCTGCTGCCAAATCCATAATTACCTCGGATAGGAGTTTGACCACTTCCAAGTTATCCAGGTTGGCTAAGTACCAAGAAGATTGAGCAAACAGAAAATCCCCTGCTAACACGGCGATGCGGTTGCCAAACAAGCTATGCACCGTGGGCACCCCACGCCGCACCTCTGATTCGTCCACCACATCATCATGCACCAGGCTAGCAGTATGTATCATTTCCGTAATCTCCGCCAACCGCCGATGACGGGGAGTTATCTCCCCATCTAGCATTGTCGCCCGCGAAATCAGGAGGACAATTGCAGGTCGAAGCCGCTTTCCCCCAGCTCCAAACAGGTGTTCTGCTGCGGCAGACAGGATAGGGTGACGCTTACCAACTAGCTGTTTCAAGTTCTCCGACAGCAAACGCAGGTCTGTTTCAACAGGCGAAAAGAGTGAGGTAGTTGAGGTCATGGATCTGCCGGTTTAGGCGTGATAGTTACAGAAATCTAGCAAGAAAATCCACGCAATCTATACTGTGGGATGGATTCATGCACTGTACCCTGCCTACACACGATATGGACATATGCACCAGTTGGATACAGATGCGATGTAGGTTTGCGTACTTTTGCCAAAAGTCTTACCCATTTTTAGCGGTGGATTGTCAAGAAATTTAACATATTCTGTCCCCATTTTAAGCGAAGCCTCTCGCAGATGGAATAAGACTAGGTACAATTGGCCAGTTTCCGCTTCCACAAGATTGGCTAGTAGGGGCAGTAGGCGTATCAAGCAGGTGGATGAGCAACTTCACCGATCTACTCGATCGCTGATGAACAAGGTCTTTGAAAATTGTGTAGAATTTTTAAGCATTTTTCCAAATAGGCTCTAAAAGCCAGGAACATTGTGATAGTCTATATAATAAGGATTTAAAAAAATTCAACAAAACGCGGCAATATTCTTCCACCATAGCCTCAAGCTATATGGGCGAAAAATGCCAAAAAAGAGTATAACGACAGATCCTGGAAGCGAAAACCTTGCTTGACAAGGAAAGACAGTGTTCGCAAACAGATTCGCAGTCGGATGTGGAGCGGGTCTTGTCCGCGATACGGACTCTTAACGCTTCCGTCTGGGAAGTGGATAAAGCCACGCTTGGGTGGTATTGTCAGATTGTCAGCCCAATCTGACTAAGAGATGGGTTATGTATAGCCTGCGCGTAGCGCATAGCTGAAGCCATTTCCTCAAAAGGATTCGGACTTGAGGCTGAGGGTGAATACAAATCACGACTGCATCCTTTCTAGCGGTAAGTAGTCAGTAGCTGACATCATAGCTCCAAAGCAACCCAAAGTTGCTATGTTTTGCGCGGCCAGAGATTGACATTTTTAACTTCTAAAGTTCATGGTTCATTGCAATTAACAATGAGCGATGAACAAGCTCTGGTATAAAATTTTATTAAACCAGTGCGTATATTTGGAGACATTACCGCCTCCAAGCTTTATATTTCTATAACAGCCGTCAGAGCGACTGGTTTGCTCGTACTTGCTGACAAAAAGTTATTGGTATCAAATTTTACGTTTTCCCACTCTACTCCTAAGTGCATTATGATTTACCGCGATATGCCCCTGATGATTCCCTTTATAGCGACTGGTTATTTACTAGCCATTTATGTCTTGTTGATTCTCGCTCAACGGTCAGGAGCTTGGCGACGCCCGGAGGGTTAACTCAGATTAACCAACAGCAAGCCTGACCTTGTTTATTGACTGCCGTTATCAGAAAGTTGGGTTTAAAACCCCGTGCTTCTAGCACGGCTTTATATTTAGTGGCAGATGCAATGCCGCTAAATATGTTAAGATAGGGGAATAGAACTAATTAGTACCGATGGGCAGTCGGTCATCCAAAACGCCTATGCAGACGGTTTGCCAGGGACTGAGATATCTCAGTCTAGGTCAAAGTCGAAAACCCGCAAGGGAACAACTAGGAAGACTAAGAAGTGATTCTTAGAAGCTCCGTACCTTTAGGTCGGAGTCATGTCACACCCCCGCTATACCGCTTCGGTTAGCTGGGGATGAAAGGCAGTAATTTTTGGGGATTAATTATTAGATGTCCGCAAAAATTATGTCAACAGATCATTCTAATCATTCTAGCGGCACTTGTTGGAATGGAACAGATACGGGTAAGTACACTTGCTCGACAAGTGGGGTACAACCCAGCCACTGTACTGACAATTGTGCAAACCGATCTGGTTCTCCACTGACGCAAAAGCGTGTAGGCTGTGGCGGACTTGTACTCTTGAGTCCTAAAAGATCGAGTTCTTGATCTGCTGCGGCTGCAACGTGGACTGCCGGATCGACTGTACGTATCGATCGCGGCAAAATTGCACGCAACACTGGTGCCAGATGGGGATAGTGGGTACAACCGTAAATCAGTGTATCAATTTGCTGCTGTAATAAAGGAGCTAGGTATTCCTTCGCCACCTCATAGGTGTAAGCATCATTAATGCGGTTTTGCTCAATCAGGGGCACGAATGCGGGACAACCGACTTGCCAGACTTGGACAGTTGGATCGATTTCCTGGATAGCGTGACGGTAAGCATTACTGGCGGCGGTGGCGGGGGTGGCAATCACGCCAATCCGCTTGCCAATGCTTACGGCAGCACGAGCGCCGGGGAGGATCACCCCTAAGATGGGGACATTGAACTCAGATCTTACCGTCTCTAGCGCCAGAGCAGAACTGGTATTGCAAGCTACAATTACCATTTTGACGCCTTGGAGCGTCATCCAATGGAGAATCTCGCGCACGAACTGCAAAATTTCTGCCCCGGAACGGTTGCCGTAGGGCAATCGCGCTGTATCCCCAAAGTAAAGTATGGATTCCGATGGCAGTTGTCGGTAGAGTTCTCTCAAGACGGTGAGACCGCCGACGCCGCTGTCAAAAACTCCTATTGTATCTGTGGTCATTTGTCCTTTATCAGTTATCGGTTGTGCTGTTTGGGTTGCCAAAAGTCAAAAGTCAGTAGTTATTCACCAATGACTTGATTAGTAATTTTGCTGAAGGTATTGGAGAATACCACGGGCGATCGCAGCTGCCATTTGTCTTTGATAAGCTGAGGTAGCCAGTCTGGGGGCATCCTCCGCTCCTGTGACAAAACCAACTTCTACTAAAACCGCAGGCATGGGATTATTTCTCAGGACATAAAATCTGGCCTGTCGCACCCGACGGTCTGGGAGGCCAATGCTTTGGAGGATGCTATTGTGGATAGTTCGGGCCAGACGTTCGGCCTCGCTGCTGCCGTAATAATAGGTTTCCAGTCCGTTAATGTCGGGGCGAGTCATATCGATCGCATTCGCATGGATGCTGACAAACAAGTCGGCATTCACTCGTCTAGCAATCTGTACCCTGGGTGGGAGGTCAACGAAATAGTCATCATCCCGCGTCATCACGACCTGAATATTCTGCTGCTGGAGCAGCCTCTCCACCTCTCGTCCGATCGGCAGGATAACATCCTTTTCTCGCAGCCCCCCAATCCCTATTGCTCCCGAATCCTTGCCACCGTGTCCCACATCTACGACCACCACAATCCGGGCATTCGGATTGCGGGATGGCAGGGGTCTGGGATAATCCGTGACTGAACCGGGCACAGGATCGGTACGGCTGGGTGGGGGAACCGAAATTTCCCTTGAGCCTCGTAACGGTAGGGCTAAGAGTTGAGGTGAAGGCTGATTGATGTCCCCAATCTGCACGCCAGAAGCGGGTAGTACCAGAAGTACGACCGTAGAAGGGTCTACTTGCCGCATACGCAGCCGCAATACGGGACTGTTTGCATTTGACTGCGGTTCCCGGACTCGATCGGAAAGTTTAGCGGAAGGAATGGTAATGCGGTAAGCGCCAGAGGATTGGTCCCAGCCGCTAGTGTAAGTAAAAGGCTGGTTTGCTCTGATTAAAAGCTGATTGCCACTCACTTCGACTGACTGAATTGTAGCCAGTCGATCGTCATTATTGCGATCGGTTGCTGAATTCTGTCCCAGGGTCGGCAACACCACAATTCCGCCCAAATTGCTGACCCTCGCCTGCCAATCGGGGCTATCTTTCGACACCTGCAACGTCAGGCGGGCTAGCGGCGGAGTGTTTTGGACTTGGGTCAGCTCAATCCGGCTGACTCCGTTTCGATTAACCGATAAGTCTTTTAGGATCAATTGGGGAGATAAAGCGGTGCCTTCGAGGTCGATATCAATCGTGCGATCGCTAGAACGCCTCACGTTGACCGCTGGGTTAGGCCCGCTGGTGCGGATAAAAAACCCATCGGGCGTCACCTGTACATCGTCGATTTGGGTTACCGAAGCAGAACCCCCTGTCGAGACATCCAGAGAGGCGGCAGTGTTGCTTCCTCGATCATCCGCTCTCGTAGGTGTTGGCAGTTGCACCAGCCACTGTCTGGGAGAAATTCCCTGAAATCGAACCTGCTGTGGGTCTAGCGTATAACCGGGGTTTAATTCAATCACCAGGCGAGTGGTTTGGGAGTCTAACTGCCCCACCCGGAACTCTCGGAGTGCGCCCCTGAGTTGCTGATTCACCGTCGAACGGACGAAAGCAGTACCGGGCAGATCGATCACCAAGCGAGTCGGATTGAAAAGCAATTGCGCTTTCGGTTGAACGCCGCTGTCGGTGGTAAAGACTAGCCGATTTCGATCGGCATCAAAACGCCAAGATTGCAGTCTACCCGCAAACGCTGGAGATGACAGCAGAAATAGGCTCAAAACAGTACTGGGTAGTAGCCAGTGAAATTTCACTATAGTTTCTCCTGATTTTCGTCGCCCAGCATAATTTTTACCAGCTGGTAAGGATTCTACTTTGAGTCACAGGTTTGGATCTGAGTACCCGTGCTTATAAGTACACAGTTTGAGGCTGCGTTGAACAATACCACAACTTATACCAAATCCGGGTTGGTTACCCCATGAGAATTTTTGGCCTAAACATTGTAGAGACGTTTCATGAAACGTCTCTACAGCCTATAGACATAACGGGGGTAATCGTTGCGGATTTGGTATTACCTCTGCACGCGCTGCCAAACACAAGTCAGCAAGTATCGCAAAATGGGTGAACTGTATTGACCAAATAGCCCGATGATTAATCATGAGCATACCAGCGAAAATACTCGCCGCTGGGCTAAGTCTTCTCGCATCTTCTAGGATTCCCGTTCCTTAAGTTAAAAACACGAAAATTACTGCGATCGCACCTTCCTCACACCGACGCTGTTGATACACCCCACGCTGCTGGCAGCCTATTACCCGAAGCCCGGTCTGGAAATGGGCAATGACTGAGCATTAAAGTTTTTTTCTCTTAAGCAATTACGCTATCCGGATCTAAGTACTCCTGAGTCCACTTGCCGAACCAACGCCTGCAAAAACGAGTCTGACTTGGCCTCGTCGAATCCCCACACCGATCGCCAAACGGTTGATTTGAGGTTGACCAAATACCGTCCAACAGTGACAACCTTACCAATAATAGCGATCGCAATCAAGAAGATTGTTTGCATCAACCATTGGTTCCGCACAAATCATTCGGCTCTTTCGTGCTTACTATCCTATGGCAGAGGGGCAGAGGGGCAGAGGGGCAGAGGGGCAGAGGGGCAGAGGGGCAGAGGGGCAGAGGGGCAGAGGGGCAGAGGGGCAGAGGGGCAGAGGGGCAG